>Ga0209536_100008432_pt1 | contig 15449 bp, 10 predicted proteins | sample DeeMarSeWOR28_12_FD_187461 | JGI IMG/M metagenome (GOLD analysis project Ga0209536, IMG submission 187461) | Marine sediment microbial communities from White Oak River estuary, North Carolina - WOR-2-8_12 (SPAdes) (version 2) | ecosystem: Environmental > Aquatic > Marine > Intertidal zone >...
GCCCATAATGTGATGAAGCACTCCAGGGGCATCCAGTCTTGCTAAGCGCGGCATACTCGATGCGTCTCAAACGAGGGAAAAGCCTGTCAAGCAATTTCTGCACGAACGTCCCCTATTAGTACATGGATATCGAAAATATTTAAAATGATTTATAATTCTTTTATGTACTTCTATGATATTATTTCATCGAGTGACTCTTCGAAGTGTTTTCGAAAAGAGTACGACGTGATCATTATCGGTAATGCACTGGCAGGGTTAATCGCGACCAGGGAGTTAGTGGAAAATAACCTTCATCAATGTCAACCTCGATACCGTTAAGCTGTCCCTTTTTCTCCATTTCGGCTAGAATCTCGGTCAGCATCAGACCGGGTTGTGCCACAGGATTCTTATACGGCGGAATTATCACCAGTTTCACAATCAAACCTCCTTATTTATTTTTTAACTTGCAAAGCCTTGCAAACTATGGTTAGAAATTATTTATCATCATTCCAGTTCCCAATGATTCATTAATCCAATCACAAATAAAAGAAGTCCATAGATAGGGTTTATCCCGAACAAATTTACTTATCTCGAGATTTCTCAGTAAGAGTACCAGAACCAACTAATAGAACCTTTCCTTCCTGGTCTAAAATCCATAATGGACTTTCGGCTAACCCCTCAAAATTAAAATGTGGAAAAATCTTTATAGCTTTTTTTCTGTCCATTTCACGGAGTTTGAAAAGTTTAATGTTATAAAATTTTGCTGTCTTAATTGCACCCTTTTGAAAGCCCTTTGAAGTAACCATATATCCTAACTTCACACCAATATCATTTAGTTTCGTTGCGAAAGATTCAACTAGATTAACAGAAATGTTTATATTCTTAAAATTTTTAAACTCACATGCTATGGTGTTTGGGGGATCAGAGGTCATAATTAATAAATCTACCTGTCGGGTCTGGTTAGTTATTTTTCCCTTAATTCGCGCATCAAATTTTGGGGTATGAATCTTGATGTTATTAGCTAAAATCAATTCTATAATCATCTTAGCTGCATGTATTTCATATCTCTTCCAACTAGTTGGGGCAAGGAGATTACTTATAAATGACTCGCCTTTTAAGGCTTTTGAAATAATACGTTCAGCTAAATTTTCAATTGGGATCCCACGCCTATTCGCTTCCTTAAGCAGAAGATCATGACTTTCTGCTGGAGCACCTTGTTTAATGGGATTTTCAATATTCAAATCACTAGTGGACAGAATAGTACGGTCGGACACAGCAACAGAAAATAGGTCTATTAATTCCTCGTTACTAAGTTTTCTTAAATGCGACTCAGTCCATTTCTTTGGACGTGGATTCATTTTTTATCCTAATTTCTAACGTCAGTTTCAGTCGCCGCCTCTCTGAGTTGTCAATGTTTGCCGCGATGCGATTTGAGCACTTCACATTTTAAAAGCACCCCGCTGAAAGCGGTCGGCTGCAAACTTTGGTTAGGAGTTTTTACGCTACAATTACACATTAACGCATTAGTATCATTTTCTTAGTTTCTGTAAAATCACCAGCTTGCAATTGATAGAAATATATTCCGCTTGATAGCTTGCTCGCATCAAACCTCACAGTGTATGCTCCCGCTGGTTTTTCTTCATTAACTATGGTTGCAATTTCTTTTCCTACTAAATCATAGACCCTTAAAAAGACACGTTTTTTGCTTCCTATCGAATATGAGATACTCGTAGTTGGGTTGAATGGATTGGGATAGTTTTGTTCCAGAAGAAAACTTGAATAGGGTCTATTATTTACCGGCTTGACTGAAGTCGTTGGCTGAATGCTCCGGTAGACTAAACCGGTACTTGATCCGGCATACACGAAACTACTTGAATCAATGGCGAGCGAATAAATGACCGTATCTGTCAGTCCTGAATTTATTGGGATCCAACTGCTTCCATCATCAGTCGAACTAAATACACCACCCGGTGTCGCCGCAAACAATTGGTCCTGCGAATCAATGGCAAAAGAAAGGATGTTCAGATTTGTCAAGCCGTTGTTAATTGGTGTCCAGAAGTCACCATGGTTGGTGGAACGGAAGGCGCCTTCCTCGGTACCGGTGAAAATAATGCTGCTTGAGTTGATCTCTATTGAATTAACATATAAATTCGTTAATCCATCATTCACTTCGGTCCAGTTGGAAACAGGATCAAGCGATCTTAATACTCCGCAAGGCTTAGTCCCGGCAAATATGTAACCGGAATCTTCAAACGCAAAAGCGTGGGGGGTGCAACTAGCCGGCGTTATCCACTCCCAGTCATACCCGTAATCGGTTGATCGATAAGCGTGAGTACCTAAATGGCCAAAAGCACCTACGTAGATATGATCTTCGGGTGAGACATCAAGTGCCGTTATATTCGTTCCTGTTATCCCGAATTTTGCCTCCCAGGAAACGCCATTGTCGGTAGTAAGCACTATAGCCCCGCCACCAGTCCCCACGAAGCCGTAATTATTTGAGCAAACGTCGAAGGTTCTGGGATACCAATACGGTTCATTGGTATCCGACCAATTCTCTCCAAAGTCGGTCGTAACAAACACGCCACTGTCTGTAGCTGCATAGATATATCCGTTTGGGCTAACTTCGATGTCGTAAACAATTCCCCCATTAGGTCCATTGGTTGGCTGCCAGAAATCTTGGGCATTGCTGAGAAATGGAATCTGAGAAAGAAACACAACCAATAAGCCGACAAAAACTTTCATGGTTCTTCCTCCTATTTTATATTAACCCCTAACATTATGATTAGCTGCATAACTTAGTCAAAAGCCTTTTTCCAATATTAGGAAAAAAGGTATACATATGGATAGAAAATTGACCTTTTCCTAATATTAGGAAGAATTATTTTCCAAATATAGACATCTTTTGGAGAGTCCCTTTGCCGAATTCTATCCATCTTCAACCACCTACGATTCTATCGGTTAATCCCAAATTAACCACATCCTGATATTTCATTTCCCATAATTTCTGCGCCCGGTTCCACCTACCGCCCGCTCTTCGGACTGTTTTGCCCAATTGAACCTCTCCATATTCAATCCTGATCCCAACGATCTTATTCGCCGGGATCCTCTTATTGTTGATTTCCCATGGTTCCTCGGCAACCTTAAGCTCAACGGTTTTTATTTTTACCCGTCGAACCGTATCATACTTATAGCGCACACATATCAAGTCCCGCCCGTATTTTGACGCCCATTTTTTGGTACCGGGCTGTCCGCTCAATAATGTTTTTCTTGTTATGACGCTCATCCTTCTATCTCACCGGTTTCAAAGCTTGTCCGCCGGGCTTTCTACGGCCAATCTGCCTTTATTTAGCACATGGGTATAGATCATGGTCGTTGCTACATTTTGGTGCCCAAGCAATTCCTGAACGGTTCGGATATCATACCCGCCCGCTAATAAGTGTGTAGCAAATGAATGTCGAAATGTGTGACAACCACCTGGCTTCGTTATCCCCGTTTTCTTGATGGCAGCCCGCACCGCTTTCTGCAGTACGCTCTCATGCAGATGGTGACGCCGCCTCTTCCCGGTACGCGGGTCTTCCGAAATATCTGATGCCGGAAAAACCCACTGCCATCCCCATTCCCTGTCGGCGTTGGGGTATTTCCTCTCCAGCGCATAGGGTAGATACACTCCGCCAAAACCATTCCTCAAATCCGACTCATGCAGTCTCTTAACCTTATTCAGGTGCTTGACCAGCGGAACATGAACAATCTCAGGCAGCACGGTCACCCGGTCGCGCTCGCCCTTCCCAGACCGGACCGTGATTTCTTTCCTGTCAAAATCAATATCTTTGACCCGTAGCCGTAAACATTCAATAAGCCGCAGCCCGGAGCCATACAGTAGGTTTGCCATGATCCAATACGCGCCTGATAGCTGGCTTAATACCGATTTTACCTCTTCCTTGCTGAATACCACCGGCAATTTCTTTGGTTTTTTCGCCCACTCAATTTCTTCAAATTCAGGAAGCTCCACATTGAGCACCCGTTTGTACAGGAAAATGATTGCGCATAAGGCCTGGTTCTGAGTAGATGCGGAAACATTTTCCTTAACCGCCAGATGCGTTAGGAATTGCTGGATTTCCGCGGCGCCCATCCCCTCGGCGTGCCTTCCATTATGAAACAGGATGAACCGTTTGATCCAAGCCATGTAAGCTTCTTCGGTTCGGATGCTGTAATGCCGCACGCGGATGGCATGGCGCACCTGATCGAACAAGTTTGTCTGGATGGGTAATTCTTGTGTGAAATGCGAAAGCTCCATAAATCCCACCCCAGGGATTATTGGGAAACTAAATACTTAAAGTTCAAAAAAAAAGTACAAAAAAAACCTGTTACTTCCAATAATAAAATAAGTTTTAGCCTATTAATCATTTAACATTTCTTTTCCCCTTTACTCTTTTGTCTTTACTGTTTTGTCTTTATTTTTACTAACTATCAATGAGGTCAGTGATGAGAACAAAACACATTTTATTGTTGATCATTCTCTGGATCAGCAGTCATATTTTAGCCGGTGAATTCTCCATTGAGTGGGCAAAAATTCAGGGTCCCAAATTAGTGCACTTGAAATACTCCGGCGAGTATAATCTGGATATGATTGATGTGCTCAGGATCGAGCCTGCTATTACAGTTGGCGATATTCAGGTTAGAGATGACACCATATTCATTCACACCCAAACTCCCTTCCGCCTGGATACCCATTATTATTTGGCCATTAACAAGCAAACTAAACAATTCCTCATTCCCGATGGCATTCTGGATTCGCTTTATTCGGAGAAGCTATTGGGATATCAGCGCACCGAATCTGGCCATGTTTTCAGGATATTTGCCCCACGCGCCAAATGGGTGCGTCTGGTTTTGTTTAATAATTATAATGATAACCGCGGCAGCGAGTTTTTGATGAAAAGAGATGCCGACGGCGTTTGGGAATTATTCACCAGCGAAGATTGCCTGGCTGGCCAGCAGACGGGGAGCTGCAACTATTATGGTTATCGCATTTGGGGACCGCAGGGAGAGGGGGAATTGTTTGACTCCACCATTGTGGTTGCCGATCCATACAGCCACGCTACGGTCTCCCTTAACACTTACCGCCATCCGGCCAAAACGCTGATCATGGCTGAAAACGATTTTAACTGGGAAGGCGATCAGTGGCGGAACATCCCCATGCGCGACCTGATTATTTACGAAATGCATGTTCGGGATATGACCGCTCATCCCTCCTCCGGCTTGCTGCAGGGTGTGAGGGGTTATTATACCAGCCTGATTGGAGAGGATCAAAACGGCGGTTTGCCCTATATCCGCGATCTGGGAGTCAATGCAGTAGAACTGCTCCCAACCCAGGATTTCGGCAATATTGAGGTGCCGTATCGTGATTCCACAGCGCCGGTTTTTAACACCTGGAACCCTTATGGAAGGAATCACTGGGGATACATGACCAGCTATTTCTTCGCTCCCGAATCTTATTATGCCTCCGGCGGAACGATGGAAGGCGGAAAATACAATGGCGCGGACGGACGGCAGATCAGTGAGTTCAAGCAAATGGTGAAAGCCTTTCATCAGAATGGAATTGCAGTCCTTATGGATGTGGTCTATAATCATGTATCGCAATATGATTACAATCCTCTCAAATACATTGACAAATTCTATTACTTTCGCTTGAATAACGATTGTTCTTTCGAAGCCCGCAGCGGCTGCGGTAATGATCTGAAGACGGAACGCCCGATGGCACGGCGGCTTATCCTGGAGAGCGTTAAGCACTGGATGCAGGAATACCATATCGATGGATTCCGATTCGATCTGGCACTTTTGATCGATCCCGAAACGTGTAAACAGATTTTGCTGGAAGCCCGCAAGATAAATCCTAATGTAATTATTATTGCTGAGCCCTGGGGTGGTGGGTACGGCCCCAACGAGTTTTCCGATATCGGTTGGCCGTCCTGGAATGATCAATTTCGCAACGGCGTCAAGGGGCAAAATCCCCATGATGGCCATGGATTCATTTTTGGGAAATGGCAGGGCAATAACGACCGCAAATCCTTGGAAAGATATGTGATGGGATCGCTGCGAAAATTTGGCGGGCAGTATCTTGACATTCGCCATTCGATTAATTACTTGGAGTCACATGATGACCACACCATGGGCGATTTCATCCGAATTGGATTGAGAGAAATCAATGGGGAGGAGAGAATAATCAACACTGATGAGCATGCTAAACTAACTCCGTATCAATTAAAGTTAAACAAACTTGCTGCGTTGTTTTTATTCACCAGCCAGGGAGCGGTCATGATGCATGCGGGTCAGGAATTTGCCCGGAGTAAGGTTATTGCCAAAACAGTCTCTGGGGAATCAAACTGGGGAAAAATAGATCACAACAGTTATGACAAAGACAATGAAACCAATTATATTAATTTTGAACAGGCAGAAATGAATTCGGAATTGGTGAATTACTACAGGGGGCTGATCAAATTGCGCAAACGTGAGGAAGCATTTCGTAAAGCTGCACCCGGGAACATAAAATTTATTAATGAACCGGATTCTTTATTTATGGCGTACGAATTGACATACCAAAATCAACATTTTATCATTGCAATGAATGGCAATATGAAGCAGAACCATAAGCTAAAACTACCAGATAATAATTGGAAAATTCTGGTCGATGGAAATGAAATTTATTTTGAGAATGAGCCTGAGATTACTAATTCATCCGTGATCATCCCCGCCAGTACTGGTTTCGTCCTGCAAAAGCTGAACAATAAGTCCAATTGATATGAACTTGAGAATTGCCTATTTGTCTTGTCTATACTGCCTGTTCATCCACTCCAAAATAATCTCTTCGACCTGCTTCAGAAAAGCAGCCTGTTTTTCAGGAGGTCTTTTCAAAAAGTCGTTATAAAAGCGCCGGTAATCTTCGGCTGTCAATTGGAAATCGGAAAACAATTGTCGCGTCAGGGTATTCTTTACCGAATCAGGTTCATTCATCGATTCGATAACCTGAATATTTGCCATCACCGTATCCCAGGGAGTTTCTTTAGCATCCTTTGGACCGGCAGAGACATTGTTTGGCAATAACATAAGCAGCCCCAGGAAAAGTAACGGAGCGCAGGTTTTCCTATACGTTCGCAATATTTCGTCCTCAGAATTGTCTAATAAATTAATAACAAAAAATGGTATTACAATTTCTAATAAACAAAGTTAATGAGGATTTTGACAATAACCGAAATCGGGCATAGCCTCACTAAACTAAATTTACTATATTTATTAGGTCATTCTTGCAATATTCAGTTGCTCTTAAAATGTTACAAAAAAGTTATAAATTCAAACAAGATATTTTGAACTTTTGTGAATGAGAGAAGGTATTAAATCAGTAAAACCATTTAGGAATGTTATTGACTAATCGAGAGGTTTAAAATGAAATTATTCCGGGCAGTTTTATTCCTTGCATTGATACTTTCGATCAACCCGCTTTTTGCGCAATATTTTGGCAAAAATAAGGTTCAATATAAGAATTTCAAATGGAGATATTTACAGTCACAGCATTTTGACGTCTATTTTTACGAGGGCGGAAAAGATATAGCTGAGTTTACGGCTGAAGTTGCTGAAAATGCTTATAAACAAATTCGGCGGGATTGGAATTTTGATATAAACGATCGGGTTGTCTTTATTGTTTACAAATCTCATAACGATTGGCAGCAAACAAATGTGGTTATCGATTACTTAGAAGAGGGGATTGGAGGAGTCACTGAACTATATAAGAATCGGATTGTGGTTCCGTTTGAAGGCTCTTACGAGCAGTTCCGGCATGTTATTCATCATGAGTTGGTACATGCGGTAATGAATGATATGCTATACGGCGGTAACGTTCAGTCGTTAATTCTGGGTGAGGTTGCCCCCGTGCCGACATGGTTTGCGGAAGGGTTGGCGGAGTTTCAATCCGAGGGATGGACCACCCAAATCGATATGATTGTACGGGATGCGGTCCTGAATGGAACCCTGCCGCCATTACAATACCTCAGTTATTATTTGGTATATCAAGGTGGTGCTTCGGTTTTCAAGTATATTGCAAGTACTTATGGACGAAATAAAATTGGCGAATTATTAAGCAAACTTCGAGGAAAAACAACCTTCGAAAGGATACTGCGCTCCGCTGTTGGTATGGGGTACGAAGAATTTACCGAAAAGTGGCATCGTGAATTAAAAAAGCAGTACTGGCCGGATATTGCGGACCGCCTGGTTCCCTCCGAATTTTCTAAACAGTTAACGGACCATAAAAAGATCGGAAACTTCCTAAATGTCAGTCCTGTGATATCCCCTAACGGAGACAAAGTCGCTTTCATATCTGACCGTAAGGGATATCAGAATGTCTATTTAATGCAGTCGATTGACGGAAAAATAATCAAAACCCTCGTGAAAGGTCAACGGTCCGAGAGTTTTGAGGAATTGCACTTTCTTCGCCCCGGCATCAGTTTTAGTCCGGACGGAAAGAAAATAGTGTTTTCGGCCAAAAGCGGACAATGGGATGCAATTTATACCGTGGAGATTAAATCCGGTAAAACCAAGAAGTATACCATGAAGATGGATGGCGTCTTTACAACGGCCTGGTCTCCCGATGGGGATCGGATCGCATTTATAGGCAACAAAGACGGAAGCAGCGATCTTTATATTTTCAATTTAAAATCTAAGGACTTAACCCGCATGACCAACGACGTCTTTACCGACGATCAACCCTCATGGTCTGCTGACGGGAAACGCATTGCATTTGTATCCGACCGAAAAGAATATCTCGGTGATTCCTCGATGCCGGCCGATTTTAAAATCAGTGAATTCGATTATGAAAAGCGCGATATATATACTATTGATGTTGATACAAAAACGATTGAACGAATTACCGACACCCCATGGGAAGAGGCAACTCCAATTTTCTCTCCTGATGGCAATATACTGGCGTATACTTCCGACCAAAACGGAATTTTCAATATTTATTTCAGTGACTTAACGAATGGTAACAGCTATCCGGTTACAAATGTGATTAGCGGCATCTTTCAAATTAATTGGGATAAGAATGCCAACAAGTTAGTTTATACCTCCTTTTACGAAGCCGGTTTCGATGTTTACCTTATTACCAATCCGTTGAATCTGAATCCCGTTGAATTAAAAAGCACCATATATGCAAAGGAGATGCGAAGCGATACGATTCCGGTTTATGCCGTCAATTATGTTCCCAAGAAAGAGGACAAAGACAGCACAAAGGTTGTTGAAAAAACCGCGGGCAATGTACCAACGGATTTTGACCGCTATGTATTTGGTCGGGACAGGCCCAAACCTGCTAAGAAGAAAGAAGATATAAGACTACCGGAAAATGTGTACCAGAATGAAGAAGGCGAATATAAGATCAGAAAATACAAACTTAAATTCACCCCTGATATTATAACAGGAAACGCCGGTTACAATACCTTTTTTGGTTTGCAGGGATTTACCACGCTTGCTTTTAGCGACCTCTTAGGCGATCATAAAATATTTATGAATCTGAACCTGTTCTCCGACATCAAAAACAGCGATATTAGTCTGATCTATTTCTACTTAAAGCGACGCATTAACTATGGATTTGGTGGGTACCATCTTGCTTACTTCTTTTATGATGATTTTTGGGGCTTGATTCGGTATCGCAATTTCGGAACGAATTTTTTGACATCGTATCCGTTCAATAAGTTTTCCAGAATTGATCTGTCCCTGGTCTGGTATAATGTTTACCTGGAGTATTTGGACGCTCCATTAGAAACCGAAAAAGTAAGCACCTTTTTGCCAAGGCTTTCTTACATCCATGATACGGGATTATGGGGTTATACCGGTCCCGTGGATGGAAGCCGTTATTCGATAGATCTTACGGTAAGCCCGGAACTTGGTGATAACAGCGTCGATTTTCAGACAGTTCAGCTGGATTACCGCAAATACCTGATGCTAAACAAGGATTACCAGTTTGCCTTCCGTATGGCAGGAGGCGCCAGCTTTGGACAGAATGCACAGCGGTTTTTCTTAGGCGGAATCGATAATTGGATCAACAGGAAATTTCGCGGCGGAAAGCGCTTCGATACTATCGGGGATGTATTTTTCTCTGAATTCGTTACGCCGCTGCGCGGTTCAATATATTATGACAGAGAAGGCGATACTTACTTCTTATCGAACCTTGAATTTCGGTTCCCGCTCATTGAGTATCTCGGATTGGGTTTCCCAAAGATACGATTTTTCAATATTCGAGGCGTTATGTTTTACGATATTGGTACCGCATTTTTCAGGGGTGATAAGTGGAATGACTTTTCAACTTTCAAAGGAACCACCAGGAATGAAAATGGCGATGTGGTTTTCAGGGATTTGATCAGCGGGTTTGGAACCGGAGCCAGAATATTTTTCCTTTATTTTCTGATGCGGATTGATGTGGCATGGAATTTTGACCTGAATCGGGTCAGCTCACCCATCTGGTACATTTCGTTGGGTGCCGATTTGTAAGAAAGTTCATTGATATACGATGGTATCTTTATAGCCCTTTGGTGTTCTCGCCAAAGGGCTATTTCTATTTTGCCATCGTTAAGAAGCTGACGGGAACTCCCTTCGTTTCAATCGCGATTTCACAAGTCAATTCCGTGGAACACCAAACGGAATCCCCTCCTTAGGAGGGGATGCGGTGGGTTCTTTTTTTTAAACGAATTTCTAAACCGACCATTGAAAATCTCTCAAAAATCTCATACATTAACTTCAAGCCTGAAATCTCCGTAATAAATCTTTGATCATGAAAAAAGCCAAAGCTGTTTATATATGCCAGTCTTGCGGTTATGAATCCGGTAAGTGGCTGGGCAAATGTCCCGGTTGCGACGAATGGAACACCTTTGCCGAAGAAATCATCACTCCCAGAAAGAAAACGGAAAGAAAATCAACCGCTAAATCCGCTCCGGTTTCCCTGGGGGATATTTCTATGAAAGAAAAATCTGAACGAACCACCACCGGAATTGCTGAGTTGGACCGGGTACTGGGCGGCGGGATTTTCCCGGCATCCGTGGCGCTGCTGGCGGGGGAACCGGGCATCGGGAAATCCACACTGATGCTTCAAATGGCTTTAAAGTTGAACCGGAACGGCAGGAATGTTTTATACATCAGCGGAGAGGAATCTCCGCCCCAAATAAAAAACAGGGCGCAGCGGTTAGGCGCAGGCGCCGATCAATTGCTTCTATTGGCAGAAACCGATGTGGAGGAAATCCTCTTCCATTTGAAACAGAGCCAGCCCGAAATCGTTATCATCGATTCGATCCAGTCAATCTACTATTCGGAACTTTCGGGCGCGCCCGGTAATGTCAGCCAGGTGCGCGAATGCGCTGCAAAGCTTTTTCAATATGCCAAGGAAAATGGCTGCTCAATATTTTTGGTTGGGCATGTCACCAAAGAAGGCGCCGTTGCCGGACCGAAAATCCTGGAGCATTTGGTGGACGTCGTCGTTTATTTCGAGGGAAATATCCAGCAGCACCGCATCATCCGTAGCCTCAAAAACCGTTTTGGCCCTGCAAATGAGATCGGGGTATTTGAAATGCTCAGCGATGGTTTAAAGGAAGTGTCTGATCCTTCTAAGCTTTTTTTGAATCAGCGCGAGGACTCAACGGTTGGCAGCAGCATTGCCTGTAGTTACGAGGGGAGCCGTCCGTTTTTGGTCGAGATTCAGGCGCTGGTCAGCCGTTCCAATTATGGCACGCCGCAGCGCACCGTCAGCGGATTTGATTACCGGCGGCTGGCGCTTATTCTGGCGGTGTTGGAGAAACACGCCAAACAGAATTTTGGAATCTACGACGTGTTTGTCAAAATTGCCGGCGGTCTACGAATCGACGATCCGGCAATTGATCTGGCAGTTGCGGCAGCCTTGTATTCCAGCCGACAGGATCAACTGCTGCGCAATGACACCGTTTACATCGGCGAGTTGGGGTTGGGCGGCGAGATTCGCCCGGTTTCATTTGTCGATAAGCGGCTGCAGGAAGCACAGAAGATGGGATTTAAGCAGGTGTATCTTTCAGGCAGGAATTTCAAAGATTCTGCTATTCCTCAAAATCAATACTTGAAAATTCTTACTCGGAGTTCTATTCAGGAGTTATTAGCACCGCGGAAGAACTAATATATCGTCCCTCTACGAGGTCGTAGACCTAAAGGGGCTTGTTTAATTTGGGGGAAACCTATTTCTAAAAACATTGAGTCCCTCTGGGACTGCATTCCAATATTCAATCCAAAGGTTTCGTATGTAAATCCCTTAAAGATACTAGTCTCCGGGGGACGGCAAATGTACTTTATCAAGACAAAATTTTTGCTGATTATTCTTTCCTGTCATCTTCCCGCACAATTTTCGCGCCCAACTGTTCCAGCTTCTTTTCAATGGCCTCATAGCCGCGGTCGATGTGGTAAACACGGTAAATATCGCTTCTACCTTCTGCCGCCAGGGCAGCCAAAACCAGACTGGCGCTGGCGCGCAGGTCGGTGCTCATTACGGGCGCGCCCGTTAGTTTTTCGATTCCCTTAATGAAAATAGAATTATTCTTTTGCTCCAGATTGGCTCCCAATCGGCGCAGTTCCGGCACGTGAGTAAATCGATCCAGGTAAATGGTATCGGTGACAATGCTGCTGCCGTTTGCCAATGACATTAGCGCAATCCACTGCGCCTGCATATCCGTGGGATAACCGGGATAAACGGCTGTGATAACGTTAGTGGGTTTTATTTGCAAGGGAGACATTAACGAAATGCGGTTCGAGTTTGCTATTAATTCGGCACCGGTGCTGCGCAGTTTTGCCAGTACTTCCTGCGCATGCTGCGGAGCGCAATTGCTTAATGTAATTTCACCTCCCGTGATTAAGCCGGCAACCAAAAATGTGCCGGTCTCAATCCGGTCGGGAATGATGGTGAAATTTATTGGCTGGAGTTCCTTGACCCCCTTGATTTGTATCGATTTGGTTTTCAGACCGGAAATTTTCGCACCCATGGTTTGCAAAAATTCACCTAAGTTCACAATCTCCGGTTCGGTGGCGGCGTTGTCAATAACTGTTTCTTCTTCCGCCAGCACCGCCGCCATCATTATATTTCCGGTTGCTCCAACGCTGGATACATCCAGATAAATTTGATTTCCCTTTAAACGGTCGGCCGTTGCATTGATATAGCCGGCCTGCAAATTGATTTTCGCGCCAAGCTGTTCCATTCCCTTTAAATGCAGATCCACTGGACGGGGACCCCAGGCGCATCCGCCCGGCAATGAAACCCGCGCTCTGCCAAAGCGACCCAGGAGCGGTCCCAACACATAAATGGAGGCGCGCATGGTTTTGACCAATTCGTAGGGCGCTTCGGGGAAGTCGGCATGGGAAGTATCCACCACCATGGTGTGATCTTCAATTTCCACTTTGGCACCGATGACGCGCATCAAGTGCGCCATGGTTCGCACATCCCGCAGACGGGGAACATTTTGGATTTCGTATTTGCCCGGCGCCAACAGGCAGGCAGCCATGATGGGCAGCGCGGCATTTTTGGAACCGCTGATCTCAATTTCTCCTTTGAGCGGCGTGCCGCCCTCAATGACAAATTTATCCATCGTGTCTTCTTTTAGCAGCGTTCTGAATAGAATTAATGACTCTATGAAGGAAAAAAGTAAAAGGCAAAAGTGAGAAAACCTCTAATCTAAATCGGCTTCCTATTCTTGCCACCTCTCACTCACACTTTTTCCTTCTATTCCTTTGCCTCTTCAATCAATTGCCGGGCGCTCTCTTTGACCGTTTCAGTAATTTTTTCACCACCCATTAGCCGGGCAATTTCTTCGACGCGACCTTCCTCATTCAACTCTACGACCTTGGTAAACGTTCGATCTTCTTTTACGAATTTTTCAACGGTGAAATGGGAATTACCCTGAGAAGCGATCTGTGGTAGATGGGTGATGCATAATATCTGGTGCAGCTGGCTCAATTTGGCAATGCTGCGCCCCACCGCCTGGGCGATTCTGCCGGATACCCCCAAATCGATTTCATCAAAAATGAGGGTGGGAATTCTATCGATATCCGCCAGTATGCTTTTTAAAGCCAGCATGATGCGGGAGACTTCCCCGCCGGAGATAATTTTATTCAGCGGCTTGAATTCTTCGCCGGGATTGGTGGAGATGTAGTATTCAATGCGATCCACGCCATACTGATCCGCATAAATTTTCTTACCATCAATAAACACTAGACCGTGGTCATCTTCTACAAATTCGCTTTGTATTTGGAATCTTGTTTTTGACATGCCCAACATCTGCAACTGCTCATGGACGGATTCCTCCATGTGCCTGGCAGTTTTCTTCCGCTGCCGGGATAAATCAAGCGCTGCATCTTTGAATTTGTCCAGTGCTTTTTGATATTCGTTGCGCAGGTTCCCCAGCTCGAATTCGAAGTTTTCATGCGTATCGAGATCATTCGCAATTTGATTCCGATAGCCTAAAATTTCCTCAATAGTCGTCCCGTACTTCTTCTTCAACGTGCTGATAAGGTTCAGCCTGGCTTCAATTTCTTCCAGCCGCTGCGGATCAAATTCCAAGGAATTCTGAAATTCCTCGATGGAGCGCGCCGCCTCTGTGACCACAATTCGCGCCGAATCGAATTCCCGGAATAAATTCTTCAAATCATTGGAATACTCACTCAAGTCTTCCAGGCTGGAATTCGCTTCGCCGATCAATTCAATTAAATTATTTCCATCGCCGATAAAGATTTGCAGCAGCCGATTGGAAAGTTCATGCAATTTCTCGCTGTTGGTTAACAGCTTGCGCTCTTCCTCCAATCGAATGTCTTCTTCCTTCTGCAATTGCGCTTTGTCGATCTCATCGCGCTGAAAGAGAAATAGCTCGAGTTTCTCGGAGAGATTTTTTTGCTTCTCCTCGAATTTCAACAATTCGATCTGAATCTCTTTTGCCTCATTAAACGCCTCTTTGACCCGACTGAGAATGGGCTGCAGTTTTCCGAAGGAATCCAAAAAATAGCGGTGCGTTTCCTGCCGAAGCAGGCTCTGGTGCTCGTGCTGTCCGTGGATGTCCACCAAATAATCTCCGATTTCTGACAGCGTCGTTATAGTGACCGGAGAGTCGTTGATGAAAGCCCTGGTAGCGCCTTTGATCGATATTTCTCTGCGCAGCATCAACTCCTGACCGCACTCAATTCCTTTTTCTTCGAGCATGGTTCGGATACCTGGCAAATGGGATATATCAAAGACCGCTTCAATGTTGGCCTTGTCAAATCCGCTGCGGACAACCTCTGTAAACACGCGGTCTCCCAAAGCAGCGGCTAATGCCCCGACCAGGATCGATTTTCCTGTCCCCGTTTCCCCGGTGAGAATGTTCAATCCGGATTGAAACTCAATGGTCAGGTTTTCCGCCAAAGCAAAATTACGGATTTGGAGAAGTTTGAGCATA
>Ga0209536_100008433_pt1 | contig 15447 bp, 11 predicted proteins | sample DeeMarSeWOR28_12_FD_187461 | JGI IMG/M metagenome (GOLD analysis project Ga0209536, IMG submission 187461) | Marine sediment microbial communities from White Oak River estuary, North Carolina - WOR-2-8_12 (SPAdes) (version 2) | ecosystem: Environmental > Aquatic > Marine > Intertidal zone >...
GGAGAGCTCCACAAAATAATGGATACCGCTGGCGAGAGTCTTCGCCGGATGAAGCAGTTCATCTCGAAGCAGCAGCGGAGCGACTTCGACATCTCCTCTCTGACAGTGGGTCTCGAATGCGGCGGATCGGACCCGTTCTCCGGGATTACGGCCAACCCCGCGGTCGGACTTGCCAGTGACAGGCTTGTGGAGCTTGGTGCGACGGCGATTCTCTCTGAGATCCCGGAGATGATCGGTGCAGAAGCGCCCCTGGAATCGCGGATCCCTGACGAAGCTGTTAAGAAGAGACTGCTGGCCCGGATAAAGGACTACGTACAGATGGCAAAAGAAGCCGGGGGCGACCTGCGCGGCTGCAACCCGGCGCCGGGCAACATCAAGGCCGGGCTCAGCACTATCGAGGAAAAATCGCTGGGCTGCATCATCAAGGGCGGGCATTCGGACATTAACGAATTTGTCGAGTACGCTGGGCGCCCGAAATGCAAGGGACTTGTCGTGATGGACACTCCCGGCAATGATCCCGAGTCGGTGACGGGCATGGTCGCCGGCGGAGCACATCTCGTTCTGTTCACTACGGGCGTGGGAACCCCGGTCGGCAACCCGGTGGCGCCGGTAATAAAGATCTCGTCCAACACGAAGATGTATGAACGCATGAGAGACTTTATTGATATCGATGCCGGCAAGGTCGTCGGAGGCACCCGAACAGAAGCAGTGGCTGACGAGATGTTCGATTTTCTTGTCGACGTGTGCAACGGCACACAGACTGCCACTGAAGTCAACCGTTGCAGAGAATTCGCGGTCAATCGGATCGGCCCGGCGTTCTGATAAGATCAAAAATCAAAATGTAAAATGCAAAATTGTGGAATCCGCCGTCGGCGGATGCTATTCAAAACAGTCCCGCCAAAGGCGGGCTCCGGAGTTTTGATATCTACATTTTGATTTTTGATTTTCGTTGGCCTCGGGTACCGAGGGCAACAGCAGATATCCACACAAGGACGAAAACACTTGCCAAGGCCAAGGCAAGCGGCCTTTGGGGATTCAGAAATCCTGTAAATGAGCCGTCGGAGCCGGTAATGATTTGAATGAATCGTTCTTCCACCATCGGGCCGAGGATCAGGGCGAGCACGATCGGCGCCAGAGGCACGTTGCGGCGTTCCAGCGCAAATCCGAGAACTCCCATGATCAGCATAACAGTGACATCAATGTAGCTGGCGTTGAGACTGTACGAACCGACTATGCAGAACAACACAATGGCTGGCAGCAGAATAGCCTTAGGTATTCGAACCAGTCGGCTCGCCGCTTTAACCGCTGCCAAGCCGACGGGTATCAGCATGATGTTGGCCAGAATGAAAATAACGTAGATGCTGTACACCAGCTCGGTCTGCTTGGCAAAGATGTCCGGCCCAGGGGTGATGTTCTTCATCAGCAGAACGCCGATGACAATCGCCGTCACCGAGTCGCCTGGTATCCCTAGGATCAGTGCCGGGATCCAGGCGCCCGCCAGAGCCGCATTGTTTGCTGTGGTCGCGTCGGCAATCCCTTCGATGGACTCCTGTCCATACAATTGGGGCTTTTTACTGAAACGTTTCGAGACGGCAAATGATACCCAGGCAGCGATATCGGCGCCTGCGCCGGGCAGCATGCCGATAAGTGATCCGATTGACGCCGATCTCAGCACATGGCCTTTTCGCCGAAACAACATCCCTGCCCCCGAACCCAACAGCGATGATGTTTTCCTATCTGGATCTTCGAATTCCTGTTTTACCGCAGAGGCCGCGGAGAGCGCCGAGGCTCCTGAATTATGTGGTTTCTCTGCGGTCTCTGCGCTCTCGGCGGTGAATTCTCGATTCCTCTCAAGTGCCGGGCGTCGAGCAGCGAGCAACGAATTGAGGACTTCGGAGATACCGAACAGACCTATCATGGCCGGGATGAAGTTTATGCCGCCGTAGAGCTCTGCCACGCCGAAGGTAAAACGCGCCTTGCTGTGGACGGCGCTTAGTCCGACCGTCGAGATCAGCAGTCCGATCGTCAGGGCCAGCAGACCGTTGAGCTTGGGACCGCTGGAGACGACTACGGCACAGCTCAGCCCCAAGAGATAGAGCCAGAAGTACTCGACCGCGCTAAATGACGTTGCTACCCTGGCGAGTTGGTGGCCGAGCAGCATCAGGACTACTGCTCCGAAGATGCCGCCGCCGACACTGCAGATCAGCGCGGTTCCCAGCACGAGATTTGATTTGCCCTGGCGCGTCAGGTTATGCGCATCGTTGGCGTATGCCGCCGAAGCTGGCGTCCCGGGTATGCGCAGCAGCGTATTGGGAATGTCACCGGCGAAGATGGCGCAGGCCACCACCGACACCACCGCAGCTAGGGCGGCGATTGGATCGAGCCAATAGGTAATCGGAACAAGTAGAGCCACCGCCATCGTGGCGGTGAGGCCCGGAATTGAGCCGACAAAAACACCGAAACACGCCGACAGAAAGACGATCAGGACGACCTGGGGATCGCCAAAGACGTTTTGCAGTGCTGTGAGGATCGGGCTCATATTACCATCCGAGAAATCCCCTCGGAAGGGGAACGCGAAGGCCAACGGCGAAAAGCTGATACACAAGCGACGCCAGCAATACGGTCGCCGGGATTGCTATCGTGCTCTTGACGCGCATCCGACGGAACAAGACCAGCAGAATTACCGCCGCCGAGAGAACAAATCCGATAGTCTCGGCTGAGACGATATACAGAACGACGCAGCCGATCAAAATAGACATATCGAGCATTGCGGTTCTCGATATTTCATCTCGTTTGGAAATGCTTCGCAGCGACCCTGATACAAAGCAGGCGCCAAGACAGATAGCCAGCAATCCAGAGAGCACCGCAGGGAACAACATAGGGCCGTATCTGTGCTGGAAGGCCTTGAACGAAGGGCCCGCGAAGACGCTGCCGAATGCCTTGTCCGTTTCTTCCAGGAAGCTCAGGTATTGCTCCGAGCCCATCGCCGCTGCGCCGGCTCCTGTGCTGGCCATATACTCCAGGTACTCCTTGCTCTTCGCGGCTTTCCCGACGGCATTCTCGATCGCCAGAGACCGCGATTCGCTGACACCGGCAGGCACAGCGATTCCCCGGTGCGTGGATAGCTGCCAGTCGACTCCCAACTCCTTGAAGGTGGATATTTCAGGATAGGCCGGCAGACGTTGATCGGCCATGACCCCGAGACACCTTATCTTGTCGGCTTTCAAAAGAACCTGGGCCTCGGGCAGGCTGCATGCCACGATGTCCAAACCGCCGGCCATCAACTCCTGCAGAGAGGGCGCCGCGCCGCTGGCGGCGATCCAGGTCACGTCCGACGCCTGCAGGCCGATTGTTGTGAGCCAGCCGGCCAGGGCGACGTGCCAGATCCCGCCGAACGCGGTTCCCGATGCCGTGAGTTTGCCGGGATTTTCCCGTATGGTCTGCTCCAATTCGGCCAGTGTTTTCCATTGACTGTCCGTTCGTACGAATACGGCTGCTGCGTCCTGGTTCACCATCATGACCGGCCTGAAATCTTTGTGGGAGATGCTGGTCAGACCGCGCCAATGCAGCATGTTGACTTCGACGGTCACCATCGTTATCGTGTAGCCGTCAGGGCGGGCCCTGGCGCCGCGGGAATGTCCCGTCACTCCGCCTCCGCCCGTGGCGTTGACCACGTTGACAGGTACGCCAAGTTCCTGCTCCAATAGAAAGGCCAACTGGCGCGAGATGCGGTCCGTGCCGCCACCTGCGCCCCAGGGACAGATGAATCTGATGGGACGATTTGGAAAGGAGTCCTTGCGGTCGCAGCCTGAAAGCAAAGCAAAAATCAAAATGCAGAATGCAAGATTGTGGAATCCGACGCAGTCGGATGCTCTTTGAAACAGCCCCGCCAAAGGCGGGCTCATCAATTTTGATTTTTGATATTTGATTTTTGATATTTCTCCTGTTTCGGATGCCCCCTCGCTATCCATTGCGATTACGCATGCGGTTGAAATCTCTCACGAGGTTCTTGGCCGCTTCGTAGAGGATTCCGACATCAACCGAGTATGAGATATAGCGCAGGCCGTGGCCGGTCCACGTCTCGGCCTGTGGGATCGTCTCGGTGAAGTTGCCAACGAACACTCCTTTGTCGAGACATGCTTGGACGATCTGCTGCATCTTCTCAGTCACCAACGGATGTTCCACTTCGCCGGGGACCCCCAGCGATTGTGACAGATCATAGGGACCGACGAATACGATGTCGACGCCATCGACAGCCAGGATATCATCAAGATTGTCGAGTGCGGCTTGACCTTCTATCTGGATAATGAGAAGGGCCTCATTGGCGCGGCGAAAATATTCGCCCCTTTCCATCGATGAGTAGCCGGCAGCTCTGACAAAGCGGCATACGCCGCGCATGCCCAGTGGGGCAAACTTTGCGTGTTCGATTGCCGCTCCCACATCTTCGGCGCAGGAAATCTGAGGCACCTGAACGCCGGCGGCGCCCACGTCCAGTGCCTTGCCGATCATTTCGTAGTCGCCGGAAGGAACTCTCACAATCGGCGCCATCTGCGAAAGCTGGGCTGCCCGGATCAGATTTTGAACGGTCTCTATGCTGTTGGGTCCGTGCTCGGTGTCGAGGATGATGAAATCGAATCCGGCATGGCCCAGCGTCTCGACGATAGCCGGATCGCTGGTCTTTGAGAAAGGTCCAAATACCGGCCCTTCTGCTATGCGCTGTCGAAACCGGCGTATCAGTTCTGTCATATCCATCACTATTACCTTCTCTTCTACCAGTCCACCACGGAACCGTCGTCTCTATCGTAGGTCCTGGGATAATCTCTCGGCTCACCGACCTGCGCCATGAGTTTGTCCTCGTCGATCTCAATTCCGAGACCCGGCTCAGTCGGCAGCGGCAGGAAACCGTTCTCTGCTTTGAACGGCACCTTCAGCAGGTCTTGATGGCTATCGGTGCCGCGTTCCTGGATCAGGAAATTGGGAATGGAAGCGGCGATCTGGCAACTGGCCGCGAGCGAGCACGGTCCCTGAGGGTTGTGCGGTGCCATGGGGACATAGTATGCCTCGGCCATACCCGCGATCAGGCGCAGCTCCGTTATACCGCCTGCGTAACAGACATCCGGCTGCAGAATACTGGCCGCCTTCTTTTCGAGAATCTCACGGAAACCCCACTTCGTGAATATTCGCTCGCCTGTCGCGATCGGTATGTGGGTCTTGCGCGCGATCTCGGCCATAACGTCCACGTTCTGGCACTGAACGGGTTCCTCGTAAAAGAAGGGCTGATACGGTTCGAGTGCCTTTATCAGAAGCAGTGCCGTCTGCGGCTGAACGGCACCGTGGAAGTCAATACCAATGTCGACGTCGGGGCCGTGAGAGTCGCGCAGAGCGGCGAAGTCCTGCACGGCTCTCTGGACAAATCCCTGGCCCTCGACATACCGGTTGGGAATGCGGCCGTCGGCTCTCACCTGGGTCTTGAACGCCTTGGCCTTGCCGCGTTTGACATCGGTGCTGCTGCCGTAGATCCTGATCCTATCTCTTGTCGGACCGCCCAGAAGCTCATAAACGGGAACGCCAAGTGCCTTGCCCTTGATGTCCCAGAGGGCCTGGTCGATGCCGCTGAGCACGGCTGTCAGCACCGGCCCGCCGCGATAGAACGAGTGGCGGTAAATCGCCTGCCAGTGATGAACGACCCTTCGCGGGTCCTTGCCGACAAGATAGGACTCGAGTTCTTTCGCGCCAGCGGCGCACATCTTGCTGTTGTCCTTGAGCATCTCGCCCCAGCCGACGATTCCGGCGTTAGTGGAGATCTTTACGAAGACCCAGCTGTTTCTAAGAACAAACGTTTCGAGCTTGCTGATCTTGATCGATTCTCGCGGCGACACCGGCGCACGTCTGCGCTCGTTGGCTTCGGCCCGCCGGCCGGTTTCGAGCAGAGAAGCCAGAGACGCCGTCGCTGCCGCACGGGCGACAAAGCCCCTGCGCGAGATCTTCCTCCGATGCGCGGTATCCTTTCGCTCAGTCCTCCGTGGTATTGTCGCCTTGTCACTGCCCATGGTCTTTCTCCTTGAAGATGCAAATATCAAGAATCAAATGTCAAAATTGCGGAATTTCATTCTTGGCCACTAAGGCACGAAGTCACCAAGTTTTCGGTATTCTAAATTCGTGTCCCTTCGACTGCGCTCAGGACAAGCTTTGTGTTTTCGTGGCTACTACCTCTGCACTTATACCCTACAGGGTAGTACATTCTCGCGAGCAAAACCATAACCTGTTATTGTAAAGCCACTTCCCCGCGCAAGAACGCGAATTTTCAATCAGGAGCACTATAACAACAAAGGAATCAATTGTAATAATGCAATGCATTTTTACATTAAACATGTAAAATTACAATGGAATGCAGTGTTTTTTATGCCATTTACGTCATCGCCCATATACGCGCTTCGACCAGACCAGTTCCGACATTTTCACCTTCAAAGGTCAAATCAACAGCAGTATCCACCGGCTTGCCGCTGCCTCAATACGTCAACCGGGGTGTCGAAAGTAGATATGTGCCCAGCGCATCCTTTGGCCGCAACCAAAAACTTCCAAACCACAGCCTGCCCTGAGCGTAGTCGAACGGGAATTAACAACCTCTTAACGCGGATTTTCGCGAATCGAGTATTTCGTATGAGATATTGTCTCACAATCTTTTGTACATAGAAAACAACTATGAAACAGCTATCATAGAGAATAATGTCGCATTTTGGCATATTTTGGCATCCTGTAGAGTGAGTCAAGGATGTTGACTGCTAAAATGATTTGTTCTCTCGTATAGGGAGATGAGATGAGGAAGTCAGTAGTCGTAATCAGTCTCGCCGTTTGTCTGTCTGGCTGTGCCATACTGGACAAAATCGACGCAATCGATCAAGACGTGGATCAGGGACGCATTCAGGGCATGGCAGAGGAGAGTGAGTTCGCCTATTCAATCCCCAACTTTCACAAAGGACCATATGCGGGAGTTGACGACGTGAATGTGAGGGTCATTAAAGGACCCTACAAGGGCCTGAATGCCACCTTCTTTCTCGGCAAGTCACGCGAGAGCGGCCAGTGGGAGGTCTTCTTGGCCATGGTCGAGAAGGACGGCAAATGGGAATCCCTTCCCGTCAAACTGACAGAATAGCAGTGTTTTCAAGGTGATATCTGTTGGACGTATCAGACAAGCAACTTGTTCGAGAAGTGCAAGCAGGGGACCGAGAGGCGTATGGCCAACTGGTTATGCGTTATGAGCGCAGTTTGCGTGCCGTGATCGCTCAGATTGTTTCGGATCTTCATGTGGCTGAAGATTTGGCGCAGGACGCCTTTGTGAAAGCGTTTCAAAACTTGAATCGATTACAGAATCCATCTCAATTTGGACCTTGGCTCTACAAGATCGCCAGGAATGAGGCATTGATGTGGATCAGACGAAAACCTAAGATCACAGAAGGTTCCATCTCTAAAGACATGTCACTTCAGCAAAGCGACGGGCGATTAAGTGAAGCATCAGAGCAATTGCTGAAAGCGGTAATGACCTTGCCGTCCCAAGAGCAACGCGTTGTACTATTACGTTATTTTGAAGGGCACCCTGTCGGCGATATCGCCAGGATGATCGGTCGGCCGACGGGCACGGTGACCAAACAGTTGTCGCGGGCACATGCCCGGCTGCGTCGTCAAATGGAGGCGCTAAGATTATGACCAATCGTGACTTGGAAAAAGAACTGGTACAACTTGGGCGAGACGTGGCTCCAGGGCCATCGCTAAGAGCAGCAGTGCTTAAACGGCTTGAGGCGATTCCTGAGAGGAGCATTTTGCCCCATTGCTTATGGAGACGCATAATGACTCACCCAATGACACGCCTGGCAGTAGCTGCCAGTATTTTGGCGACACTCACCTTAAGTGTCTTCTTCTGGGGTCAAACCTCAAGCATGGCCTTAGCAGATGTTTTACGCTCTATTGATCAAGCAGGGTCCTTTTCGCTGGAAGCACGTAAGACTCGAACAGGACGACATAATGACACCAAAGTCACCAAAACAATCGCCAGCGAAGTATTTGGAATGAAGATGACAGAATGGAATGTTGATCCAAATACACAGCAGCAGCGTCTTTCCGCAGAGATGCTGTTATCCCTCCTTCAAGGGAAAGCCATTATGCTTTCTCATGAAAAGCAAATAGCGGTGAGTGTCAATCTTTATGAAGATAGTAATGAGAGCAAGAACATGGTTGACGGTATTCGTGCAATGGATCCACGTACCATGCTTACGAAGATCCTGGCATGTGAGTACCAGAGAATAGGATTCTCAGAAATTGAGGGCAAGACCGTAGAAGGTTTCCAAACAACAGATCCTAATTATTTCAAGTGGCCCAAGCAGCCTGGTATTATCGCCACGGCGTGGATCGATACAGAGAGTAAATTACCTGTTCGAATCGAAGAAACAATTAACTGGGTCAATGGCAATCGATGGCTTACTGTTTCCGATCAGTTCCAATGGGCGATTCCCCTTAACGCCTCTGACTTTGAAGTGACTATCCCTGAGCATTATATCAGTCTTGGTTTTGACATGCCGGCGTCGAGTCCTATCTATGATCCCAATTCGGCCGTCAGTGGATTGAGGTATTACAGAGAGAAACACCGGCGTTACCCCGAGAACCTTGAAAGACTAGGGTCTATGATGGCAGTTGTACCAGAAGATCCTGAGGTGCTTGAGGGATTTGAGGGATTAACAGATGAGCAAATGAGAGAATATCTGCGCAAAAATAAAGATGAGTTTAAGATGACAATGGGGCCAATGAATGGAACGGTCAAATTGTATCGCTTACTCAAAGAAGAAGAACGAGATTGGGCCTATTATGGTGATCGCGTAACACCGGAGATGCCCGATGCGGTGCTTTGGAGATGGAGTACACCGGCGGGGACATATAGCGTTGTGCTTGGTGATTTGAGTCTGATAGAGGTGACTAAAGAAGAATTAAAAGCCTCAGAGGCGAAGTTGCCTGATTGAATAAGTACGTTCTGAGTCCATGTCAATTTGACCGCTGGCGGCCAAATCTCATTGGAAAGATAGAACTGTCGCATTTTGCGGAGATTTCTCATAGAGAATCCACTGCCCAAGGTCTCAGACAGATCTTCCGAAAGGCGTGCCAGGCTTTGTCGGAAAACTCCGTCGTCGGCCCGAGAGCGAGCGTTTTTTCGCCTGGCAAAGACGGCGAAGCAGGCGATATTCGTTTTATCGTCGATGAATAGTGGTAAGTGGTTGGTGGTTATAGTGCTCCAGATTGAAATCTCGCGTTTTTGCGCGGGTAAGTAGCTCTACACTATGGTGTTCCCGACTCAAAAATTTCGTTATTGCGCGGGTAGGTAGCCTGACAATAACCGGTTATGGTTTTGCTCGCGAGAATCTACTACCCTCAAGGGTATAGCAGTCTATGATCTCACTCGCGGGAATTTACTACCCTGAAGGGTACAGTTGAAAAAGCTGAACAGATCGTCTTCCTATTACTCACCACAAATCACCAACCACCAATGACTGTTTCTGTGATCGGGTGGTAGCGCCACAGGAACGTAACTGTCAAACTACAAGTACTCTGCCATGTATAACGGGACATTGATCTGATGGGATTCTGTGTCCCGGTGCAACGGTTTGGCCGTACATCTGATGACGTGGTCTGGCTGATACTTTTGCTTGTAGGTTTGTAGACTCTTGGCCTTGGTGCGTGTTCCGGATCTAACTTCTATGGGGATGATCAAGTTCTGTTCCATCTTGAGGAACCTTGTTTCTGCCCTGCCTTCATTCCAGGCGTGAAGCGGTTTGTCATGCGATCGTTTCAGGGCTTGAGCCACAAGGTTTTCGGCGAAGCACCCCTTGGTGGCGCCGTAATCCTGCTGTATCAAGCTGGCCGGAGGGATCCCGAGCATACAACCTAGAATACCAGTGTCAAAGAGGTACAATTTGAAAAGATTCGCCTGGGTGAAGGCGCACAGAGGGACTTCCGCCTTGTTGCAGATGTGAACGTCTAACGCCAGGTCTGCCTGAACGAGCCATTGAATCGGTCCGGCCAATTCGGAGAAAGCTTTCTTATTCGTGAGTACATCCTTGAATTGATAACGTTGAACACTACCGTCCATGTATTGCGACAACTGTCTGGGGATGTTTTCGAATACACCTTGGATATGGACCGAATTGATCTTGCTGGAATGCCTGGCAAAGTCATTCGAATAGTCACGGACCAGGGCTGCTTGTACGCGACGGACTTCAGCAGAGGCGTGGGGTTTATCTGCCATGTGTTCGCGGTAGGTGTTTATGACTTATTGCCACTATAAAATCAATAGAAACAGATTAATTGGCGCCAATGAATCTGGCAACCGTTAGTTCGGACAATTATAGGACCTGAGCAGCGGCGAATTCTGGCTGATTCCAGGCAGATACGGTTCCAGGTTCATTTTGGCTGTACCAAGGCAGGCCGGCTTCAAGGTTCACAGTTGAAGGAAAGGCCTGCGAATCGGTAACAGCTGAAACCTCAGAGCAGGGGGCTTTCTGGTCCGGGATGACCGAGGAGGTGTGGAACGATCCGTTCACGGTGTCACGATTGTCAATCCATGCAAAGGATTGATGTAGCTGCTCGTCAGCTTCAAGACTTATGGCTAATCGCTTGGAGCTGGATCGAGATGCGCATTTTGTATTGCTTTGTCGAACACTCGGTGTCAAAGCTCCGGCTATCCGACAGGATTCTTGTCACTTACCACAGCCTAACCACACGTATTTGGGATCATGCAGCTCTTTGACATGATTGCTCTAAACGGTTAGACTGTTCGGGCGTTTGTTTTGGGATAATGCAGCATTATGACGCCGAGAATAAGAGTCATCTGGGTGCTTCTGGTTGTTCTTCTCATGTCGCTCCAGACGTGGGGCCAGACAGCTGTTTCCACTCGTGAGACGCTGGCGTTCACACACCTTTCGGAAGAAGATGGTCTGCCGCACGACGGGGTGAATTGCATCATCCAGGGCAGCAAGGGCTTCATGTGGTTCGGATCACGTGGATTATGCAAGTACGATGGCTACCGCGTGAAGGTCTACAAACCCAAGACCAAGTACATGAGGTACGAGGTGCATGCCATTTGCGAGGATAAGGAGGGCATGCTCTGGGTGGGAACGCTGTGGGCTGGAATCGCATGTTTTGACCCGACAACTGAGCAGTTCACGGTATATCAGCACGACCCAAACGATTCGAAAAGCCTGAGCGATCCGAGGGTAACCACGATCTTCGAAGACAGCGAAGGTATACTCTGGATCGGCACACCATCAAGAGGATTGAACAGATTTGACCGTGCGACGAAAACCTTCACGCGTTATGGACATGTTCCCTCAGATCCAAACAGCCTTAGCAGTAATGTCGTAAAGAGTATCTATGAGGACAGGGCCGGACGACTATGGGTGACAACGAATCGGGGATTGGATCTACTCGATCGTTCCACCGGGCGATTTGCTCGGTATCTGCATAACCCTCCAGACCCGTACAGCCGCAGTGGAGACACACTCAATGGCACGATCTGGGAAGACAGGGACGGATGCTTCTGGGTTGGAACGATGGGCAGTGGCATTCATCACTTCGACCCTGACTCAGGGACTTTTTCCCGCTTTCCGCTTGATCCAAACAGCTCGCTCCCGGACAACAGTTCTGTGTCGGCCGTATGTGAGGACCGGTTCGGTCGGGTCTGGTTCGGGACCCGAAAAGGTCTATGGCGGAAGGATCTTGACCATAAAGTCTTGCATAACTTTCGTCATGATTCAACTGATCCGTCGAGCCTAAGTGATGATCAGATTCAGTGTATCTGTAAGGACCGGCGCGGCTTGCTTTGGATCGGAACCGCCGCCGGAGGTATTAGCCGGTTTGACTCCGCTCCCAAGCCATTCACGGTGTATCAGCACGACCCAAAGAATGCAGAGAGCCTCAGCCACAACCGCGTAACAGCGATTAGCGAAAACCACCAGGAAAAGCTCTGGATCGGAACATATGGGGGAGGATTGAACCTGCTCGATCGAGTGACAGGACAGTGGTTATGCTACCAGCCTGATCCTTCGCACCCTCACAGCCTAGGAAGTCCACTCGTGTCAACCGTCAGTGTATCAACCACAGGGCCGGCACCCGTCTGGATTGGCACACCAGCCAGCGGACTCTACAGATTCGATGCTGCGACCAGCGGATTCGAACGTCTGCGCTATGATCCGAATGATGGCAGTGACCTTGGCTTAAACTGTATTAATAGTCTTTGCAGAGACCGCGAGAATATTCTTTGGATAGGAACAAAGAATGGTCTTTGCTGGTTGGACATTGCCGCCAAGACATTCGGCCGATATCGTCCCGACATGTCAGATCCGCATCGGCCAATACCGGTAGATGTAGTGGCTATTTGTGAGGACCGGTTTGGTGTCCTCTGGATAGGGTCGCGTGGTGACGGCCTGTACAGCCTTGACAGGGCCACTGACCGGTTCTCGTGTTATCGATCTGATAAGAACGATCCGCGGACCCTAACCGACGATTCTGTCCAGGTCGTCCATGAGGATTCACGGGGCATGCTCTGGATCGGAACCCGAGACGGGCTAAATCGTCTCGACCGGGCGACAGAATCCTTCACTCGATTCCTTGGCGCCAACTTCCCCGTCGGCGAGGAGGACTGGCAGCCGTACAATGATATTCGTGGAATTGTTGAGGACAATGCCGGCGATTTGTGGGTAAGCACGGGTCGAGGCATCTACATCCTCAGTAACATCTCAAGCTCGGGATTCCGCAAGCGCTATTATGAATCTCTGGCCGGGAATTGGCTCGGGGACTTCTGTGTAGGAGCCACCCTCAAGAGCAGTCGAGGTGATTTGCTCTTTGGACGGCGTGACGGACTATTGGCCTTTCATCCCAAGAGGATGAGAAACGGCGAACCACCTCCGGTTGTTCTGACTGATTTGAAGCTTAATTACGAATCTGTGCCGATAAGAAGAGACGGAAGCACAACCCTCGTACAGCATATTTCTGTCAGCGAAAAGATCACGATTGGCCGCGAAGTGAAGGCTTTGACGCTTGAGTTTGCCGCCCTCGATTTTCGTTACCCTGAGCAGAACCAGTACGCCTATATGCTCGAAGGTCTAATTGAAGATTGGGTATACCTGGGTGGTGAACGGAGTGTAACATTCACCAACCTGGAGCCGGGTGACTATGTTTTCCGCGCCAAGGCGGCCGGTAGTGACGGTGTCTGGAATGAAGCGGGCACGTCTCTAAGTCTCATCGTAACGCCACTGTGGTGGGAGACGACGTGGTTCAGGGTACTCGCGGTTGTGCTGATCATTGGAGGTATTGTGGGAGGGTTTGAAGGACGTGTCCAACTGGTAAAGGCTCGTCGACGTTCCCTTGAGGCACAGGTGGCTGAACGCACGAGACAATTGCAGCTCGCGCGGGACGATATTTCCCAGCGCAAAGCCAACGAAGAGGCTCTTCAGAGAAGTGAGCAGCAACTACGTCTGATTACGGACTCACTGCCGGCCATGATTGCCTACGTAGACTCCAGTCTACGATATATCTTCGTTAACGAATCCTATGCGAACTTTGTAGGACTGCCCCGCGACGACATCCCTGGCAGAAGAGTGTTGGAGGTCCTGGGCCAGGACGCCTTCGAACTGATAAGGGATAGGATCGAGACAGTGCTTCTAGGCCAGCCGGTTACCTTCGAGACAACGACATCCCCTTCAGGAACGGAGCCGCGTCACTTGCTGGCCACTTACGTCCCAGAGTTTAGAGGGGGCAAAATCCAGGGCTTCTTCGCCTCGATTCATGATGTGACTGAGCTTGAGAAGGCGAAGAAGCAGGCACGCGAGGCCCACATGACCCTCTATCACTTTGGGCGCGTGAAGATGCTCGAGGCGCTTTCCTCATCACTTTCCCATGAGATGCAGCAGCCGCTAACCGGAGTCCTCAGCAACGCTCAGGCGGTCGAAATGTTGCTGAAGGATTCACGGCCGGACATGGAAGAAGTAAGGGACATCGTCAAGGATATTGTGGCCGATACGAAACGGGCTGGTAAGGTAATGTGGCAGCTAAGGGCATTCCTGCGTAAGAGAGATACGGACACACGGCCCCTGGACCTCAACAGCTTGATCGAAGATGTGCTCAGTGTTTTGAACAGCGACATGGTGATCCACAATGTTCTGGTTACGAGAGACCTTGCTGCCGACTTACCGAAAGTGATGGGCGACGATGTCCAACTCAAGCAGGTCCTCATGAACCTGGTCTTGAACGCCCAGCAGGCAATGGCCGAATCCACCAGAGGACTGAACAGATTGGTGATCCGTACATCTATGGACGGCACTGGAAAGATCGCCGTCGCCGTTGAGGATTCAGGACCGGGCATTGACGAAGGAAGGCTCGAACACATCTTTGAGCCTTTCTACACGACGAAGACGGAGGGTACGGGGGTGGGCCTTGCGATCAGCCGGTTCATTATAGAGGCGCACGGTGGGCAGATGTGGGCCGGGAACCAGGCTGAAGGGGGAGCGAGAGTCAGTTTCAGCTTGCCTGTGGCTGGAGGGGGCGCTGAATCATGATAAATGACCAGACGCCCACTGTTTTCCTCGTCGACGACGACCCTTCGGCTCGGCGCGGCTTGTCCCGTGTCATCCGCATTGCCGGGTTCAACGTTATGGCGTTTGCCTCGGCAGAAGACTTTCTGGCGAGCCCGCACCATAACGGTCCTGGCTGTATTGTTCTTGACGTCAAGATGCCGGGGCTTAGTGGGCTGGACCTGCAAGCTGAAATGACCAAAAAGGCCTGCGCCATGCCTATCATATTTGTATCGGGACATAGTGACGTTCCGACAACCGCCGAGGCTATGAAAGAGGGTGCGGTGGACTTCCTGACAAAACCGGTAGATCGTGATCACCTTCTGCAAGCGATTCGGACGGCCCTTGACAATGATCGGGCCGGTCGTCAAGCACATGCCGAACTCGAACAGATACGCACAAAACTTGACAAACTCACTCCGCGGGAATTCGAGGTCATGAGATTCGTAGTGGCTGGTCTGCTGAACAAGCAAATTGCCTACAAGCTTGGAATCGCCGAGGACACGGTAAAGATCCATCGAGGTCGGATGATGTCAAAAATGGATGTTGTTTCCGTTGCCGATCTCGTTCGTTTGACACAGAAGGCCGGCATTGAACCGGCTGATCCTGATGTAAGTTAACCGACTGCCTACTGCCAATGCCTTCTTTCGGCCCATATACTACTTAGGTGGTATATACCACTAAGGTGGTATTCCCCACTTCGGCCGACCCGCATAATCTACCGGCATGACGACCAAGAGTACAATTGTCTTCATCGTTGACGATGACGTCTCCGCCAGGACAGGACTCGGTCGACTTGTGCGAGCCGCTGGCCACGACGCCAGACTATACGATGATT
>Ga0209536_100008434_pt1 | contig 15446 bp, 10 predicted proteins | sample DeeMarSeWOR28_12_FD_187461 | JGI IMG/M metagenome (GOLD analysis project Ga0209536, IMG submission 187461) | Marine sediment microbial communities from White Oak River estuary, North Carolina - WOR-2-8_12 (SPAdes) (version 2) | ecosystem: Environmental > Aquatic > Marine > Intertidal zone >...
TCATACGGGAGTTGCCTTCCCCGATCATAATGCCGTTTCCTGAAATATCCGAAAAAACAGTGCCTGAAACAGTACAATTTCGTGATCCTTCACCTAATAAAAGTCCCGATCCTCCCAGATGTTCCAACGTGCAATTATTAAAATTACAATTTTCAGACCATGTGGCTTCGATGGCCGAGGGGATTACATCCCAGGTTTGTCCACCTTCCCGGGGATCATAAAAACAAGCCTGTATGCCTGCATATCCCATCTCCGGAATGGAATAGGCGCAGTGTTTAAATGATATTCCATTAAATGTAACATTTCGAATCGGATCATTCTCTGTTCCTTTCAGGATGAGCAGATTTTCTGCATAGGGTGCCGTAATTTCATAATCCCCGGGATGCGTATCGCTGGGAAGATTTAAATATATCCTATGTGTTTCGTTGTCAAGAAACCATTCAAAGGGTTCGTCGATAAAAGTTATCGAGTTTTCCAGAAAATAGCGAGGATTAGGTTCCCAGTTACCAATAGTGAAAAAATCAAGACATTTGGCGCCAATCGAATCGATGGCTGTTATTTGGTTTCTTTTATTGTTTATTTCCTTAATTCGGATACGTGTAATGGACCAGTCATGCAGAAGGACAAGTTCTACATCCCGTATCTTTTCGGGTAATGGGAAATCATCCGGATTGTAAAAAAAGTTGGTGCGGTTATCCGCCCCGATTCCGGCTACTTGAAGATAGTTACTATTGGGATGTCTTGCTCTTTGTGCACGTTTATCGTCAATGAAAAGTTCTCTGAAAATCCACGATTTTCCATCGATCATCGGTACTTCCGCAACCCACAAATCCATATCATTCTTTGTCCAGCCTGTAATTTGTGATCCACCTGAAATAATGGGATTCTCTCCGCGTTCCGCGGTGTAAATAACTTGAAAGTCATCCCTACCCGAATCTTCAGGCCCAAGAATAAGGGGTTTCTGTAAAAGGTATATTCCGCCATCAAGGAATACCTTTATATCGGCACGTGGTTTTTGTTTTAATATTTTCCGGACGGCTTCAGAAGCTCTTTGAATGGTGGCAAAAGGTTTTTCCTTACTTCCGTCATTTAAATCATCGCCTTTTGAGGAAACATAAAATGACGGTTTTTGAGTACATCCGAAAACCAGCCATAGGCTTAATAAACTCAAAAACATCATTCGTGATATACTCATATCACTTTATTCATTTATAATTCTTATGTACGGAATCGGTTTCATTATTTACTGTTTTTTATACGGCAAAATAGGGTTTCCTTCCCTTCCATTTACCCCTGGTAAAATCGGGAAATTCAACAGGTTTGTTTTTTGCGATTGATAAACCAGAAAGGGGAACAATAGCGCTCATCGTGACCGAATCGTACACATCAATGGGCGTATTGGTTTTGTCTTTTACCGCTTTAACAAACAGTTCAATTTCGAGGCCATCCACACCCCCATGCCCTCCGGTCGTGTTTTTCAGGTTCTTCCACCATTTATGTAAATATTCATTCTCATAGGGCTGAAAAGGTTCCCATTCGTGATATGATGGGCTTTTACCGGTCAGGTAAACCGATTCCCTTTGTTCATTGTAAATACCTAAGGTGCCCTGAATCATCCATCGGTTGTCGTAGGGACGGGGCAATTGCATATCATAATTTACAATGATTGTTTTCCCATTATTTGTTTTCAGGGTTGATGTGACGATATCTCCCTGCTTATACTCCAGGTTGGCATTTGGGTGGTTGGCTCCAAATCTTCGATTCATATATGCATTAATACCTTTTGAAGCAGTTGCAGCTGAATAAATTTGATTAATGGTATCACCGCAATTTATATCCATCCAACTCAGTACCGGTCCCATACTGTGTGTAGGGTATTGATCCCTGTTGTATTTGATAAGGTATTCGGCGCCCCACCTCCGACTGCCATCGTTCGGGTCAAAAAACCAGTGATCAATGCAGTCGTGAGAATGAGCGCAATGACAATGGACTATTTCACCCAGTAAACCTTCGCGGATCATATTAAGAACGGCCAGGTTATCCCTTCTGAAACTCCAATTTTCAAGCATCATACAGGGAATGCCCGTACTTTCGGAGGTATCCACCAGGTCCCAGCATTGTTCCAGTGTGATGGCGGCAGGAACTTCAACTGCCGGATATTTACCCTGTTCCATGGCATATTTGGCTATGGGTGCATGGCTATCCCAATAGGTGGCAATAATGACTGCATCAATATCATCACGGTCCAATAATTGCTGATAGCTATTTTCATCTTTAAAATATCCTTCAGGCCTTTTTCTGCCTGCATCAATACATACATTCATAGCTTTATCGAGATTCGATTTGTTAATGTCGCAAAGGGATACGATCTCTACCCCTTCAATTCCTGTAAGGAGCCTGAGTAAATGAGTACCCCGGTTCCCGGTACCAATCACACCAAATTTTACAGTTTCATTTTTGTTCTTCCGCGAGACCGCGACTGAAGGCACCTGGAGGGTCAGCCCTATCCCAGTTAATGATACGTTTCTGATAAAATCGCGTCTTTTTGTTTTATTATTTTTCATAATTTCATTTAACTTACGAGTTAAGACAGGATATAATTAGAATGCCATGTCATCGATATTCAGGTTGTTCTACTAATCAGTTATCTTACAAACAAAAAAAGAATGTGCTTCTGAAAATTCTGTTTAGAAGTCCGCAAATTATTTATATTTATATAATTGAAATAAAAAAAATATAAAATGAAAAACAACCTTATTATCATAATAACCTCAGGGATAATAATCCTCTCATGCAATACCAGGCAATACCATAGTGAAGATGTCACAAATCCCCGGTTTATCCCAAACACGGTGTTTGTATCGTCGGAGGACCTCGCCTCCCCTAAATTCCGGCACCTTATTACTAAATACCAGTTGGATACAGTTTTCCATGGGGAAAAGGATGAGTTTAGGAGAATATTATTACTGAGGCACTGGATCAAATCAATTATTAAAATTGATGATTACGGGGATCCTTATCCAGGGGAAGGGTATGCAGAAGGAATTCTGGACGCTGCCCTGGAGGGTCAAGGTTTTCATTGCGGTCATTTCATGACCGTACAAAATGGGATCATGAATGCCTACGGATATGTGACCCGGCCGCTCGGAGCAGGACCGGGAGAGGCCGGAGGACCCGACGGGCATCATGGCATTAATGAAATCTGGCTTAATGATCATAAAAAATGGTTTTTGTCTGATGCAAAATACGATCACCATTTCGAAAAAAATGGTATTCCTCTATCAGCTCTGGAAGTTCGGGATGAATATTTTAAAAATAAGGGTGCAGATGTAGTTATGCTCAAAGGACCGGAACGAATACCGGTAGAGTTGGATGAAGAAATAGGATCTACGAAGGAGTCTTTCATGCAAACTTATACCTGGATTGAGTGGCATGTGTACAATGATATGTTTACGGCCTGGCCAGACTATGAAACAAAATTGATAATGTATGAGGATGACTTTTACAGGAATCACACCTGGATATGGGACGGGAAACCGCACTGGGCCTACAATACGGAATATCTGGTCACTGAAAAAAACAGGGAGGCTATTGAGTGGACTCCAAATATCCTCTCTTCCGAAGTGGAAATTGAAGGAGAAAAAGCCCTGATAACCCTCACCTCAAACATGCCCAATCTGATGGAATATCAAATGAAAAAATCAGGAGAGGAGGCATGGGAGCCTGTAAATGATACGCTGGAGATCTTTCTGGATAACGAATTACATGAATTGATGTTCAGGGCTGTAAATCTGGTCCAGGTTGTCGGCCCGGATCATAAAATATTGATTGTGAGGCAATAAAGCATTTAATATTCCAGTAAAGATTACGCCAATTTCGTTGTCACTTATTATTTGCAAGTCCAGCTTTGATGACTTTTGCGCGTTCAGTTTCATAAGGTACCGGATTGCAGGGCCAGGGCATACCTCCAGGTCCGGGTTGATATATTATCCAGGTTTGGTCGTCCACTTCTCTGATAGCCTGTACAATTCGTTCGGCTATCGGTCGCCATTGGGACGGTGGATATGGTAACTTGGCTCTGTCAAGCGGTTCACCCCAAAGATAATAACCATGGATTACGTCCCCATATTCCAGCAATCCATGGGCTACGGACTTCCAGATATTACATAAGGTTGATTCCAATTCCGGATTTTTCCAGAATGTAGCGTCTTGTTTACTTGTTTGATCCACAAAAAGGTCACCCCACAAACCGATACTGCATTTCATTCCATGCCTGCGAAATATCTGCAGGTCGTTGATAACCAAAGGAAGAAGTGATGGAAGCTTGTTTATTGCAGGTTGTGTTAATCCTGTACCAAAATCTATTCTTGTACCAATTATATTCACCCCCCATTCTTTCGCCACAAGTATCTCAGACTCAACAATATTCCCGATATCCGGGCAATTCATACCGCGTACCATTTCAGGATTATTAAAATCCGATAACCGCAGGGCTTTTATGATATCCGCAACCTCCACCGTGGAGGATAATGATTTTATACTATCACCTGCAGCTACGATGCATATACCTGCGATCAGAATGAATTGAATTCTTAATCCTTTCATATCATTATTTCTTCAAGATAATCAACGTGAATTTTCATTTCCGGTTACTATTGGAGTACACTTTAAAAAATAATAAAAAACCTGCTCTCCTGCATCATTCCCGGGCTTTGAACGGATATGAAAAACAGGTTCGGTTCCCATTATTATCCCTTTGTCCTTCCCTGTATCATATTCTAATACTTTGTATTCAAAATCCCCACGTAATCCCCTGAGTTCGATTTCAAGATCAAATGGTTCTTCATCAAAAAAAGAATAATACATCGTTCCGTCTTCTTTTCGGATCACATAACCTTCAGGTTTATGGTAATGAATATCGTATAATCCCAGGTATTCCCCTTTATGCAGTTTTTCGGTAAAATATAATTTCATCCATTTCCCGGCATGATCGGCACCTCCCAGTTCATTTACATTCCACCGCAGGGAAGTGATAACACTTCCAATCCCAACACTCATGGCCGGATCACCCGTTTTATTATCATAGTTCATTTTATCGACGTATCCATCTCCCGCGGGAGCGGTAGGCCCCCGTAATGCTTTAATCCACCGGGTTCTCCATCTTACTTGTTTGTTGGATATCGGATCAGAAGCATCATTGAGAAAATAGAACGGGTACTGAAACGGATCATGAACAGAAGCACAGGCGCACATTGAGATCCATCCTTTTTCAGGTTTTATCTCCAGTATTTTATCCTTCAAGGTTTTAAAGGCAAGATAATTGTTTTCAACGCTTTCCGCCGGATAGGGATGATGGTGCCCCTCCGCAAAACATGGCAATGGATCCTGGTCCTCTAAATCGGTATATATTCCATCGGCATCCCATATGCCTATGATCTTCCTGATCAATGTGTCCCCGGCAAAGCTTAAAAACTGCGAACTTGAAGGGCAAAATGCATATTTAGCCTGCAGGCTCCGGTACAAGCTGCCATCGCTGTTTTTTACCAGGAGATGATCCAGGCCCTCAGCCGTATTTGCTCCCAGCAAATCAAACCATAGATATACGTTGAATGATTTATCCTTGTTTATGCCCCACTGCGGTTTATGAGCTTCTTTTATAAAATTTATTAATTCATCCTCAGAAAATTTCCCGGGATCGGGATTCCATTTTCCCATCACGTCGAACCAGCCATCGTCCAGCATTATCGCTTTAAAATTGTAATCAGCCAACTGGTCCATTTTATCTTTCACTTCCTGAACGGTAAATTCACCTGTGCCATCAAGACTGTTCATTCCCCAGGTTTTCCAATAAGGCTCATAGGCCTGTTCGGGATAAAAATCCGGTAATCCTTCACGACCAGTCTTCTTCATAGCCCCATCAAGGAATTGTCCAAATCGACGACCCGAATCAAAAAAATCATTCCGATGAACACAGACCACACTTTTCCAGGTCGTAATTGAATCGTCATTATTAAGTATTTCCGGTAATTGACCATACGAATCTTCCGGGGTTACCATAAATCCCATATCCACCGCATCATCTTCCTGAACTTTTAGAATAATATGATGAAATCTTGGGATCCCTTCTGCGTGAAAGATCCCCATTCCCATTTCAGGGCCCCATACATCGATAAAAGGAATGCCCGACCGGTTACTTCCTGTTCCAGGTATCACAAAATCCTCATTGGTCGAGTCGGTTATACCCACATTTGTCCAGGTATCTCCCCAGTGTTTGTTTATGGGCCGTAAATAACGAAAATCATAACCTATTGCCGACGGGTCTGCTAATCTCCTGTCCAATCGGTAATAATTATAAAATATCCGGTTAATAATTAAATCTTTACCTGTCCGGTTTGTATAAGAACACCAGCTTAACGCCACATCAGGATAATTTTCAAACATCTCTACCTTAAGAGCACATTCTATTTTTGAATCAATACCAATAATCGTTAATCTTTTTCCCGCGCCAAATTCAGAATCATCGATGTCTTCAATGTGATGAGAAGTAATTTTAAAGTTTTTATAAAAAAAGCCATCCAACATAATATAATGAGGAGGTGCTGCATAGGGTCCTGTTCCGGCAGAATGGTTCAAAGTTTGTACCTTATCATTGATTTTGAAAATTACATCGCAGTACATTGATTCATCAAAAACGAGAAGGATATTCTCATTGTTAAAGTATCTGTTCTTACCTTCAACACGATAGGTAATGGGTGATTGATCGCTCGTATGACACTGAATAAAAAATAATAAAACAGCTATAATCAGAAAATGAAGCATAAGATTTCAATTATATTCATTATGAGAGGTAATAACATTGAGAAGTTATGGCAAGGATTTAGTATCCAATGCTCTTGGATGTTTCGAAGGTGTTCCAAATACCCGATATACCTCATTTTCAGGAAGTTTCATCATCTTAAAATTATGCAACCAGCTATTGAATTTTTCTGTTTTCTCAATATCAGGAAATTCCCTGTATAAGATTCCTGGAATTCCGCGTTTCAAAGATTCCAAAGAACCATCGGGTCTGGCAATACAAGCTGGCCAGGATGAATAGTAACCTGTTGAATTATTGGCAATTACCCACATCGTATTATCGGAAGCCCTGACGCGTATTTCTGCAGGAATAATTTCGTCTAAAATCGTTTTTCCTTTGTGATGTGCATTATAAAAAGAATGAAACATAAGTTTTACTCCCTTATGCCGGTAAATATTATACATCTCCGGATAACACGAATCATAACATATCAGAAAGCCAAGTGTATATCCTTTTAGTTCAACCACGACCGTGTGATTGCCGGCCGTGTAGAATTTTGAATCACCTTCTGTCAACATGGACTTATCGTACCGGTCAACAATTTTCCCTTCATTCGAAATAATATAGAGGGAATTCAGAGGTTTTTCTTCATCGCTAATGTAGTGAGCGGAACCAAGAATTATCCAGATATTGTTTTCTCTTGCAAGATCCATAATTTCTAAGGTTTCCGACCTTAAAGCTTGCCAGTCAAAACCTTCGAATGAAGGGATATCGACAGGTGGATATCCGGAAAGTGCGGCCTCCGAAAAATGGATTATATCCGCTTCGTTCAGGGCAGCTTCAATGATATATTTTTTAATATTATTTGCATTGCTCATCAGGTCTCCTGTAACCGAAAACTGACAAGTAGCTACCTTTAATTTCTCCTGGGCCAACCCGCTATTTCCAAAGCTGAGTAATGTTAGGGTAAAAATTGAGGTAATGAACGTCATTTTAATAAAAGAAAATCCAAAAGGAAGATCCGTTTCCATCAGTTTGTTGTTTTTTTACAATTTTCATCCGGGAAAGCTAATTTTTGGCATTAAGAATTAATTTTTATTAACTGTCGCCCGAGGTTAAGTAAAAATAGTTAATAGGAGGTCTTATAGCAATGAAAAGGAACAATTCGATCAATACTTGTAAAATCCGTATTCCTTCAGACATTGAGTTGGTTCTGATTGCACCTATCTGACATTAGCTATTTTTAAAAGGATACGTAGGCTTCGTTAAAGATAACAGATAATTCTTTTTGGAAATGTGATAAGAATATACCTTGTGAGCGAGTTTATGCTATTACCCTATCAAACCAAATAGATTTCCGATTTTATTTTTTAAATGAAATCAGTAACTTAAAATAAACTATATTGAACACTCTCTTTAAAAATATTTACATAATGCAAAACAGACCAAATAACAACGTATCCCGAAGGCAATTCATAAAAAAAACGGGTCTCCATGTGGCAGGAACAACCATGGTATTTAATATGCCCTATATCATTTCCTCAAAAGCTGCACCGGATACCCAGATCAATATCGGTTTGATCGGTTGTGGAGGCCGGGGAACCGGTGCCGCACTCGATGCGGTTCATGCGGCAACCAACAGTATTTATCCTTCCTATGGATATCATACAGAAGATGCGGTGGAAGGCACCAAAGCTGCCAAAGAAAATGTTACGATCGTAGCTATGGCGGATATTTTTCAGGACCGGCTGAATTCAAGCAGGGAACAGTTTGAAAAAGTCGGAATGAGTGTGGATAAAGACCAATGTTTTGTGGGATTCGATGCATACAAAAAGTTACTTGATATTCCTGAAATCAACTATGTAATCCTGGCCACTCCCCCCCATTTTCGTCCCTTACACCTGCGGAAAGCGATTGAAGCAGGTAAAAACGTATTTATGGAAAAGCCTGTTGCCGTGGACACAAATGGTGTAAAATCCGTAATTGAATCGGGAGAATTGGCAAAACAGAAAGGACTGGCAATTGGTGCCGGTACCCAAAGACGACGGGATTACGCATTCCAAGAAGTGGTAAAAAGGATTCACGAAGGAGAAATAGGTGAATTACGATCGGGAATATGCAGGTGGCTGATCGGAGAATTATGGTATCTTGATCCGAAACCGGAATGGACAGAAATGGAAACCCAACTCCGCAACTGGATGTATTATAACTGGCTTTCCGGGGATATATTTGTGGAACAGTTTATTCATTCCATTGACCTCATGAACTGGGTATGTCGGTCGACCCCCATTAAAGCAATAGGCCTTGGTGGAAGGCAGGTCAGGACCGGGAGCACTTTTGGCAATGCCTTTGATCATTATTCTGTCCAATATGAATATCCGAACGACATTACCATCTTCTGTCTGGATCGACAGATTAATGGATGCACCAACTATATTGACGATGTATTTATTGGCGCAAAAGGACGGGGACATTTTTCCTATCAGCATACCGGAATAAGTCTGCTGGAAGGGAAACCCTGGCGATTCCGGGGAGATAAGAACAATCCGTATCAAACAGAGCATGATGAATTAATTCATAGTATCCGGATTGGGGAACCCATTAATGAAGCCAAACAGGTAGCCGAATCAACGATGACCGCCATCCTGGGAAGGGAAGCATGTTATAGTGGAAAAGAGATCACCTGGGAATCCGTGATGCAAACGGATCAGGATTTCACGTTAGAAAAATACGAGTTCGGTAATCATAAAGTAACTCCTGTGCCCCTGCCCGGAAAATACAGTTTTGGGAACTAGGGGAATTATCCGGAGTGTATTCATATTGAAGATTTTACAGTCCCGAATTATTTTTTTTGATTTTTTATTTTTTGAATATGAAAACTGGAATCATCTTAGTTGTCCTCATTATACTGGTATTGAGAAGCCCATCAAAAGACGAAAATTTCGACCCAGAGAATATTTATACATCCACAAAGTTACTGGATAGCGTCGCAAGTCAACTTCCAGCGGGTAAAAAATGGAAACTGATCTGGCATGATGAATTTGATGGAACCAACCTGGATACGAATAAATGGGATTACCGGCTGCATTTGATGCAGATCAGGCATGCCACGTGGACCAATGAAGGCGCTGAACTGGATGGCAAAGGAAATCTATTACTTAAACTGTATGAAAAGGATGGGAATTTCTTTTCTTCTCAACTACAAACCGGAAGGAATTATATGGACAGACCCGGCGATCAATATGGAAAATCTAAATTTATCTGGCCCATCGCCGAAATTGAACCTCCGAAGTTTACCCATACGTATGGATATTATGAGATACGATGCAAATTACCAACCCAACAGGGATGGTGGGCGGCTTTCTGGCTCCAGTCTCCTGAAATCGGGTCTACTCTGAATCCTGCTGAATCCGGTGTGGAAATCGATATCATGGAGAATTTCACCAGAGACGGGATCATCAGTCACAACATCCATTGGAATGGATACGGAAAAAATCAAAAAAGTGCTTCATCCGGTGAAAGACATTTACAATCTTCGGATGATGGATTCCATAGATTTGGCTTACATTGGAGTCCCCGCGGATATGTATTTTATGTGGATGGGAAGGTTTCCTGGGAGATAGATGGCCCGGTTTCCCATCGGGAACAGTTTATCCTGTTATCGACCGAATGCAACGGTTATCGGTACGGCGGCCCCGCACCTGAACTTAGAAAGGCGGTGCTTCCTGATTATTTTATGGTAGATTACATCAGGGTGTTCGATGAGATCGAATAACTCTGGCTTTGAAATACCGGGTTAAATCCCGTCCTCCGTATCATCACGGTTTTCCACATAACCATCTCGAGCTTCACATGCCTGAACCGGTCTCGAGGGATCGCCCAATCCATCTCCATCTTCATCCCTGTAAAATGTTTTCACGTCACAATCTCCGGCCTCAATGGTCTGATGCATGGCTCTAAGCAAGGACAGATCACTGATCGTATCACATGAGATCTCCCAGATCATTACGCCGCCCAGTTCCTTTTTTGCCAGTTCTGTCTTCCTGACGATCATTGGAATGCCATTATAATATCTCATCCCTATTGAATCCACGTAAGCAAGTGAAGGATCTCCCTGGATGATTTCTCTGTAGTCGATATACCGGGCCGGGGGGGTAAAATCAAATCCATAAAACGGTAAGCCCAGAATGATTTTTTGAGGAGGTATCTTCTTATCAATGGTCCAGAATTTAATGGCTTCTTCAGCATAGGAGAATGGGGAATGCGGACCAATATCATTGGGCCTCCATATTCCGGTTTTATCGTAAACCATCACGTTAATGAAATCATATGCTTCCAGGGATTCCTGGCTCACCGCTTCATGTAAATTCGTTGCCCCGAGAGCCGTGGAAATACCTTTTCCCCTTGCATGCAAGGCATTCTTCAATTCAACCACAAAGGGAGTATATAAATCTCCGATAGCGGGCAAAAGATTCCATTCAATATCAACATCCACCCCATCCAGGTTGTTTTCTTCGACATAATCCAGAATGCCTTTGATAAAACCCGGTCTGTTTTCAGGTTGTAATACGGATTTCCAGATGGTAGTATCCGGCCGCCCTCCCCCAGCCAGAGAAACATAAACCTTTAAACCGGCATCATGGCCCTTATTTACAACCGGTTTGATATCGGCCTTCCGGCTGAATACAAGGTTTCCATCTTTATCGGGATTCGCAAATGCCAGGTTCAGATACGTAAGCTTATCCAACTCAAGCTTATCGATTTGATCAAAGCCGCCTGCGGCCAGGTATCCCACAATCTTAAAACCTGGATCATCCGCATATGTATCGGGCCCGGTGGAATAAGGTTTTTTTTCGCAGGATAGGAAAATCATTAAAAACAGGCCGGACAGGAACAGATAATGATGAATTGTGGTTTTCATTTTTGTAAGTTTAAAGATATATTGAAAAATTCGAAATCAATTTAACAGGTATAAATGTCATTGAAAAAATCACTCAAATTATCAACGTAAAAATCAGGTTCTGCCTTATGCCTGTCCATTATTATACCCATCCTGACTTAACGCTCTATTGATGAAGGCTAGCATATTTTCAAGGGGAACATCACCCTCCACATCATGGGATGGAGCGAAAATATATCCACCCTCCTCACCCATCCTAAGCAACCTGTCACACTCCTTTAGAACATCCTCCACCGTACCAAAAGGTAACATCCGTTGCGTGGACAGACCACCATGAAATGTCAAGCGTCCTCTATAAGCAGGCAACAACTGGTAGATATCCATCACCTCGGGTTGAAATGGATTAAAATTATCCAATCCGATTTGAATGAGCGGTTCAAAAAGTTCATCCACATCCCCACAGGAATGAAGAAATACAAATTTGCCTGCCTCTTTTACTGTTTTGAAGATTCGGCTCAAATACGGTTCAATAAATTCATGCCAAAAAATAGGTCCCATTATCAAGCCCCGCTGTTGACCCCAGTCATCCCCTAATTTCACCGCATCAATATCAAATTCAAGTGCGCGCCGGATCAGTTTTATATTGAAATCAGAAATGGTATTCATCAATTCATGAACAAATTCCGGATTCAGGACAAAATCCATCAGTAAGGCTTCCATCCCCCGCAAGGTCCAGGCCCTTTCAAACAAAGAAAATCCTATTTCGAAAATACGAAACCGGTCCGGATATTTTTCCAGGAGAAAAGGGATATTATTGAAATAACGATCCGCCCGAGGGTCCGGTAAAGAAATATCCCGTAAATCAGGTTCGTTTAGAACCTGACTTTCCACATTACCGATATCCTTATCAATGGTTCGGTCCCAGACCACACCAAAAATATCTTTGAAGCGATTATTTCCTATATCTTCAAAATATCCGATCCCTTCTCCCAGTAAAAGAAAATGATTGCCTGTTATTTCCATTAAGTCAACGGTTCCATAATGCTCCAGGAGTTTCTGTTTTGCCTCAACGGTAAATCCAAAATTCCAGGGAACATAAGGAGGGCGTTTATGTTCGAGTACGTTCCGTACAACTTCCCTTTTTGTCATTTTCATTTCCGTCTGTAAAAAATATCAAACTATGGAAAATCTATCCGGATCTATAGTGATATAAATCAGGCCGTAATCCAGTGAACCAAGGATTTTTTTTGCGGAGAGGTGGAACCTCCTCAGGATACACATCCGCTGCAATTATACCTTCCTTATCCCATATTTCCTCAATCAATTCTCCTCTGGCTCCTGTAATATTGCTGCCTCCTCGACACACGTCTCCCATTTCATTTAACCCGCAACAACAGGCGGCAGGAATAATGATGGAATTTCTGTAGGCGAGATCTTTTACCTCCTCATGGCCCCTGCTTCCCCGGTTATTCAACCAGAATAACATATAGCATCCAAGATTTGCATAGGATCGCGTCATTTCGGGAAAATCACCATCATAGCAGATCATGATACCGCTTTTATATCCTTTGATATTTACCGTGAGAAGCTTATCGCCCGGAATGTAAAAGGTAGGTTCGTGACGCAAGCCCTCCGCATTCCACCAGAGATGCGTTTTCCTGTAATTGGCGATAACCCCATCGGCCGTTACGACAGGGGCTGAAATATAATACTCATCATGGTCCTTTTCAGTAAGACCGTAAATAATCATCGTATCGGTCCCCTGTAGTAATTTGTGAAAAGCCATGCTGGTTGGTCCGTCCACCGGTTCAGCTAATTTATGAGCATTGGAGACATATCCAACCAATAGCTCCTCATGAAAAACAATTACATCGGCATGCTGATTCAAGGCTTCCTTAGCATATGCCAGGGCTTTATTTCGATTTACTTTCACCTGTCCCGGATTTCCCGGCTGCTGAACCACTGCAACCCTGACTTTTTCATTATTGTGTAATGTGTTGAAAGAAGGTGGAATAGCCGGTTTGCTAAATACCGTAGAATCTTCGAATGCACCCAACGTGTAGTAACTAACAAGTACGCCGTTTCTTATAAAAGTTCTTCTTTTCATGAGGGCATATCTTATCGATTAAATTGATTCCTGTTTGAATATCCTTCCGCAATCTAATAAAACATATCCGGGTAATTCGGCGGCTCCATCATCGATTATGCACAATCTGATGGATCATTTCACCCATTTTAAGCCTTGCCAGATCCCACCGTTCTGCATCATAACTCCAGACATCCAGGTTCCCTATTGATTTTTCACCGAACGGATCCTTAATGATGCTATTGACAATCTCATTTGCACGATTTTTATTACCATCAAGCTGTGTTAACAGCCGCATATATTCATACTCCTCAACGCCATCTCTCATCGTTTTCAACCGGATTGAAGGGCAAGGCCCGTAAACGTTGGGTACCGTGCCTGGACTATATATCAATAATCCATTACCGTTTAGTTTTTTATAGGTAAATCCAGCATCCGAATCAGATCCTGTTTTATAGGTATCCTTCCAGGTTTCCGGATCATACCAGGCTCTTTCCCATCCTGCCCCAACTCCCCAACTAAGCCAGGAATAAGTACCATATTTCCAGCAACTCCAACTTGTAGCCCTGTCATTTATCAGGGGCAGATCGATAAAGGTTGTGCTTCCCACCCAACTATTCACCTTCGATTCATACAACATCGGTCCATAAATCCAGTCTTCGATCCCCATCTCCTGGTACTTTCTTATCCTTTCGATATTATAGTTGATCGTATGGGAAGCCCAGGAATTGATCGAATTTTTCACTACCTCCATCGCCTCTTCACTATAACTTCCGTCAATCCGGAATCGTACCTCCGGATAGTCATTTTTAAATATATCTCCGTAAAATACCATCCGGTCCCATGCTTCGGGGAAATAGGATTCATCCAATCCATTCAGATAAACAATCAATTCCGTCTTTTCGGGATTAATCATATCCTGTAAATGATTGCGTACCTCCTTTATCACATTCCTATATAAGCCAATGTTTTCCGGATTGCGCTCAACTTCAGGTTTTCCCGTATCCGGCCACCCGGCATCTCCATGCTTTCCATATACATTAAATGGCAAAATAAAGGCCTCTACCGGTTCTCCAAAACCCGGGCCGTAATTATATCCATATTCAGATGTAAATGCTTTTCCTGTAAAATATTTTTCAAGCCGTGCATCAAAGGAATCCCATCCCAATTTTACTTCCCCGGCATCTGAAATTTGAAGTTCAGGTTTATAGGTTGGATCCATTAACGATACCCTGTTGCGTTTAAAAAGCTGATAAGTTTCCAATTCCAGATTTTTTTCCATCCTGCTTAAAAAACCTTCATGCTGGAGGCTGGCCTTCAACTTATTTTCGTTCGGAATGGCAAAATCCCAGATTTGCAATTCCACTGGAATTTCCCGTACCTGCTCGCCTATAGATACTGAAATTTTTGATGTGTATATACCGGATTTAGCCTCTTGTGATTGGAAAGGGATGTACTGATCTACCCAAATAAGCAACGATTGTTGCTGATCGATCCGGTTATTAAAATCCGGAAGCTCCAATGGAAATATCCACCTTCTTCTGACTTTCGTTGAGTCCATCTGTATGTATTTAAAAGGTATCAACGCATCCGGATACCAGCCTTCACCTAATGACGCCTTTGCATATCCGGTACTTGGGGTTTTAACTTCCACGGCCCATTCC
>Ga0209536_100008435_pt1 | contig 15446 bp, 13 predicted proteins | sample DeeMarSeWOR28_12_FD_187461 | JGI IMG/M metagenome (GOLD analysis project Ga0209536, IMG submission 187461) | Marine sediment microbial communities from White Oak River estuary, North Carolina - WOR-2-8_12 (SPAdes) (version 2) | ecosystem: Environmental > Aquatic > Marine > Intertidal zone >...
GTGAGGCGGGTTTGCCGCCATGAACTGGATGAGCTGGCCGCGGGCCTTAGCCACCAGGGTGTGGTCGCCGAGACCGGCACGGCGCCGGGGTTAGGCGAAAAAGAACTGCCCGGTTTTCTCGATGCCCTGCCGGGCCCGGCATTTCTGCTGATACTCGACGGGATTCAGGATCCGCACAACTTCGGCGCCTGCCTGCGCAGTGCCAATGCCGCCGGCGTGGACGCTGTCATTGTACCCAGGGACCGATCAGCACCGCTTAATGCGACCGTGCGGAAAGTGGCCTGCGGCGCTGCCGAGTCATTGCCGGTGGTGCGGGTGACCAATCTGGCGCGAACCCTGCGGGCGATTCGTGACGCCGGCATCTGGGTTTACGGCGCTGCCGGTGAAGCAGAGGCAGCGCTGTATGAGAGCGATCTCACCGGTCCGCTGGCGCTGGTCCTGGGCGGCGAGGGTAGGGGGTTGCGTCGGCTGACCCGCGAGCATTGTGACGGATTGTTGTCGATCCCGATGGCCGGTTCCGTTGGCAGCCTGAATGTATCCGTTGCCGCGGGTATATTTCTCTTCGAAGCGCGGCGTCAGCGGAGCGGGGACCCTCCCGCTGCGGAATGAGCGTTGTGGTTTCTGTTCGCGGGTGGCGTGCTTGCGAGTGGGATGGTTGCTAAAGAAACACAGATTCAGGCCGTTAGGTTTGCCAGTCACTTCTCAAGGAGAGTATAGAATGTTGATGTCATCGCTGATGAAACGAGTTATGGCGATACTGGTTTCTCTGTCTTTTCTGACCACCTATTCGCTGCCGGCGTATTCAGGGATCGTGACCACCGAGCAGCTGATGGAAGAACAGCTGGAGTCGCTGGATAAGGACACCCTGGTTTCGCTGATGGACCGCGAAGAGGTGCGTCAGCAGTTGATCGATCGTGGTGTGGATCCCGATTATGCCAAGCAGCGCATCGCCGCTCTGAGCGACGAACAGATCAATGAGATCAAGGCCAACATCGATGATCTGCCGGCTGGCGGTGTCATCGGAATTCTGATTGCGGTGCTGCTGGTACTGATAATTCTGGATATTATCGGCGTTACCAATATCTTCTCGTTTATTAACTAGGCTCGTCAGCGGCATGCTGACCGCTGCGATCTGCAGGGTGCGTCCGCTCGTTGGCGCACTCTGCATTGCCGTTCTGGCGGCCGCTTGTGCGCACCATCCCTACAATGAGCAGCATTACCTGAGTCTTCCAGTAGAGCGTTCGCAAGAACTTCCCGAAACCCCCTTCTTCCCGCAAGAGGCTTTCCAGTGTGGTCCCGCCGCGTTGGCGATGGTGCTCAATGCACAAGGTGTCGAGGTGTCCCCGCAGGCATTGCAGCCGCTGGTGTATCTGCCCCAACGCCGGGGTACGCTGCAGGCTGAAATGCTGGCCGCAGCGACTCACTACGGGCAGATGGCAGTGCGAATTCCGCCCTCGCCCGACAGCCTGCTGCTGGAACTGTCGGCGGGCCACCCGGTTGTAGTGCTGCAGAATCTCGGGTTCGAGGCTTTGCCTGTCTGGCATTATGCCGTGGCAGTTGGTTACGATCTGGACAAACATGAAATCTACCTGCGCTCGGGGACCGAAAAGCGCAGGACCTACGCATTCGGCGATTTTCTGAAAAGCTGGTCCCGTTCCAATCGCTGGGCGATGGTCGTAGTGGCACCGGGCAAGGTGCCACCGTCGTCGACAGAGCGTGACTATTTGTCAGCCGCCAGCGCGCTGGAACGCCAAAAGAACCACACGGCTGCACTGCAGGCTTTCCAGGCGGGGAGTCGGCGCTGGCCAGACAGTTACCTTGCCTGGGCGGGGACCGGCAATGCCGCTTTTTCGCTTGGCCGATTCAGCCTGGCGGAAGAGGCCTACCTGCAGGCACTGCGAGTCCGGCCTGACAGCGCCTCCATCATGAATAACCTGGCACTGGCGCAGGCAGAGCGTGGCTGCAGGCACAGCGCTCTGTCGATCATGGAGTGTGCTCTGCAGCATGCTCCCGATGATGCCAATCTGGCGGCAACCTATCGCGAAATCAGAGACTTGCCGGAAGTTGGGAACAGTTGCCGGCAATTTGTCTGCGAGCCCGTCGCGGCTGCCGCGGCCGATTGATTTCTATTGCGGCATCTGCCGTTGTCACGTAAAATCCCACCGTTTTTGCACACCCTGTGTGCCTAACTCCTTGCCTTTTGCGCGAACAAAAGGCTGTTAATCCGAAGGGAGCATTAAATGCGTCACTACGAAGTTGTATTCCTGGTCCATCCGGACCAGAGCGAGCAGGTGCCCGCGATGATCGAACGTTACCGTTCCACCATCGAGTCCGCGGGCGGCAAGATCCACCGTCTGGAGGACTGGGGCCGACGTCAGCTCGCCTATCCCATTCAGAAATTGGCCAAAGCTCACTACGTGCTGATGAATATCGAGTGCGGCACCGACGAGTTGAGCGAGCTGGAGAGTGCTTTCCGCTTTAACGATGCCGTACTGCGAAACATGATCATTTCCCGCAAGGAAGCTGTTACCGAGCCATCCCTGCTGGTGAAGCGCGGTGATGACAGGGAGGAGCGCGGACAAGGCGAGTCGCGGCGTCCGAGTGCACCACAGGGTGAGGAGGTCCCGGAGGGCGAAGCAAAGCCGGCCGCCGTGGATCAGGAAGCCGGTTCGGCGGAAACAGGTGCCAGCGCCGAGTAATGGCGTTCAGCTTGTGAGGCGTGGAGCAGGCGGATAACGAACTGGTATTCACCGGCCAGTTACTGAAAGCCGCTCACGTGAGGACGACACCGGCCGGTATCCCGATCGCGCGTTTTGTCCTGGCGCACAGTTCCCGGCGAAGCGAAGCCGGGCAAATGCGGCAGGTCCAGTGTCACCTTCCGGTGGTGGCCAGCGGTGAGGCGCTAACGGCGGGCATCCTCGAACATTCGCCGGGCACATGGTTACGAGTAAAGGGTTTCCTGAGCCGGGCGGGTTACAGGGCGCCCGACACGCGAATCGAGTTACACGCATTGGAAATACAGACCGTCACGCTGGACGGTTGAGTCAAGAGGTAAAAACACATGTCACGTTTTTTTCGTCGCCGTAAGTTCTGCCGTTTTACCGCAGAAGGCGTAAAAGAAATTGATTACAAGGATCTTCAAACGCTGAAGAACTACGTTACCGAGACCGGCAAGATTGTTCCCAGCCGGATTACCGGTACCAAGGCAAAGTATCAGCGTCAGCTGGCCACCGCGATCAAGCGGGCACGTTTTCTGGCATTGCTGCCGTACTGCGACTCACACAAGGGTTGAGTCGATAAGCAGGCCCGCGGCCGCCACGCTGGTATGACGGAATGATGCGCGCGTTGGCCGGTCTGATTGTCGCGGGCCCGATTCAGGCGGTACTGGTGATTGCCTTGTTTACCGCACTGAGTTTTCTGGCGCCGCCGCTGACTTCGATACTGAGTTACGGCGCCGCCGCGGCACTAGCACTGTACAATCTGCACACAGGTACCCGCGCCGGTGTGATCGTGTTGCTCGGTGCCGCACTGGTTACCGCGCTGTTGACCGAGATGCTCATGCATCAGGGACTGGCGATAGCTGTTACGTCTCTGTTGTTGTGGATTCCGGTCTGGCTGGTTGCCGTGGTGTTGCGCGAAACCCGGTCGCTGGCGCTGGCGATGTTGGCGTCAAGCGTTCTGGCCATGGTCGGTATCCTGCTGGCATTCATCTGGGTGGGCGATCCGAGCCAATGGTGGCTGGAACGTCTGCGGGGATTGATTGACAGCCTGGCGGCGCAGCCCGAGCTGCAGATCGACACCGATCTGCTGACGGGTTTTGCCGAGCAGTTGGCGCCGTTCATGACAGGTTCACTGGCCGCGGGCCTGAGTTTTGCGGCATTGACCTGTCTGATACTGGGGCGATGGTGGCAGTCGCTGGTGGTCAAGCCCGGCGCCTTGCGTACAGAGTTTTACGCGCTGCGCCTGAACAGGGCACTGTCATTGGTGGCGGTCGCCATCCTGGCCGTAGCCGCCCTGAAATTCGGCGTGCTGAGCGCGCTGGCCTTGCAGTGGTCGCTGGTTGTTATGGTGCCGTTCCTGTTCGTGGGGTTGGCGGTTATTCACGCCAGCCTGGCGAACCTGAAGGCGGCGCGCATCTGGCTGATCGTCATCTATATATTGATGAGCCTGTTGCCGCAGGTCATCGTGCTGGTGGTGGTCCTGGGCATGCTGGATCCTTGGCTGGATCTGCGCCGGAGAACTGAAAAATCCGAAGTCAACTGATAACGAACTGAAGCTGTGATTTAAGGGTAGGGTCGAACGATGGAAGTCATTCTGCTGGAGAAAGTTGAAAATCTGGGTAGCCTTGGTGATCGGGTAAATGTCAAACCCGGCTATGGGCGTAACTTCTTGATTCCGAGCGGCAAGGCGACGCCGGCAACCGAGGAGCATATCAAGGCCTTCGAGGCGCGACGCGCCGAGCTGGAGAAGGCTGCTGCCGAGGTATTGGCCGAGGCCGAGGCACGTCGTGACAGGCTCCAAGACATGACAGTCACCGTGCAGGCCAAGGCCGGTGACGAGGGCAAATTGTTCGGGTCGGTCGGTACTGCAGACATTGCGGAGGCTATTACCGCCGCCGGTGTCGAGGTCGAACGCAGCGAAGTGCGTTTGCCGGAAGGCGCCTTCCGCCAGCTTGGTGAATACCAGGTTCAGTTGCATCTGCACTCTGATGTCAACACCGAGATCACGCTGCTTATTGAGCCTGAATAGCTCTCGGAGAGCCCATTTCAGACAGCCAGGATCACACTGCCTGACACGGCGTTCAGGGATGGTCTGATTAATTCAACCAAGCTGGTCATTGCACCCGAAGGGCATAAACGAGCGAAGCGCGGCAATCTCAGAGTTCATAATCAATCGCTTGGAGATTGCTTCGTCACTGCGTTCCTCGCAATGACGAATTAAGCAGAGCTTCTTGCTACTAACACAGGGATCTGTGTCCAGCCGTCGTCCCCTCGGCGTCCTGCGCGGTCAGACTGTTGGCGGGTGTGAGACAATCAGGCCCGCAAATTGCGTTCTTGAGCGGCCTGCGCCATCGCTTTACTATCCTTCCCCTGGAAGATTTTCTACCCGATTATTACAAAGGCGGAGAGCCGATGCCGGAACCCTTAACCGCGGCGAACACGGTCGAATTCAGCAGCGATCGTCAAAAGGTTCCGCCGCATTCCCTGCAGGCTGAACAGTCGATGCTGGGCGGTCTGTTGCTGGACAACCGTGCCTGGGATCAGATCGCGGATGTAGTCAGCGAAGCAGATTTCTACAGACGTGATCACCGCCTCATCTTTGCTGCCGTCGGCCGGCTTATCGAGCACGGTCAGCCGTGTGACGTCATCACCTTGTCAGAGTGGCTGGATACCCAGGGCCAGCTCGACGAGGTTGGCGGGCTCGCCTATCTGGGTACCCTGGCCAAGGATACACCCAGTGCCGCCAATATTCGGGCCTACGCGAATATCGTGCGTGAGAACTCGGTGCTGCGCCAGCTGGCTGAAGTCGGAACCGAGATCGCCAATAGCGCCTATTTCACCGAAGGGCGGGATTCCGCCGCCCTGCTGGATCATGCGGAGCAGCTGGTATTCCAGATAGCGGAACAGGGGAACTCGCGGGGCGCGGGGTTTGAGAACATCAAAGACCTTCTGACCAAGGCTGTCGATCGGATAGATACCCTGTTCCATCAGGATACCCCGCTGACCGGGGTGTCTACCGGCTTTACCGATATCGACGATATGACGGCCGGTTTGCAGGCCTCAGACCTGATCATTATCGCCGGTCGGCCTTCGATGGGTAAAACCACTTTTGCCATGAATATCGCAGAGCATGCCGCCATCAAGGACGGCAAGCCGGTGGCCGTGTTCAGTATGGAAATGCCCGGCGAGCAACTGGCCATGCGCCTGATGTCCTCTTTGGGTCGCATCGATCAGACCAGGGTGCGCACGGGTAAACTCGAGGACGATGACTGGCCGCGCTTGACCTCGGCGGTCAGTATCCTCTCTGAGGCGCCATTGTTCATAGACGATACACCGGCGCTGAGTCCCACGGAATTACGTGCGCGTGCCAGACGGCTGAAACGTGAGCACGATCTGGGCATGATTGTGATCGACTATTTGCAGCTGATGCAGGTGCCGGGCCACAAGGAGAACCGTACCGGAGAAATCTCCGAAATTTCACGTTCCCTTAAAGCGCTGGCTAAGGAACTCAATGTCCCGGTGATAGCGCTTTCGCAGTTGAACCGCAGTCTGGAACAACGGCCCAACAAGCGACCAGTGATGTCCGACCTCAGGGAGTCGGGTGCCATCGAGCAGGATGCCGACGTCATTATTTTCATCTACCGCGATGAAGTCTATGACGAAGACAGCCAGGACAAGGGCACAGCTGAAATTATTATTGGTAAACAGCGTAACGGCCCGATCGGCATGCGTCGCCTGACTTTCCTTGGCAAACATACGCGCTTCGAGAACTTCACCGCTGCGGAGTCTTATTCCGGCGAGGAATATGCATGACGCGGCCCGTGCGGGCGCGTATCGATCTGCAGGCGCTTACTCACAATCTGTCCGTCGCCCGTCAGGCAGCGCCGCAAAGCCGTGTCATGGCGGTCATCAAGGCCAATGCCTATGGCCATGGGGTAATCCCTGCCGCACGTGCGTTGATGGAGGCCGATGCCTTTGCGGTTGCCAGTCTCGAAGAGGCGATGCAATTGCGGGAAGCCGGTATCAACCACGACATCATCCTGTTGGAAGGCGTTTTCGAACCGGAAGAACTGGAGCTTGCAATAACACACCAGCTTCAGCTGGTGGTGCATTGTGAGGAGCAGGTGGCCTGGCTGGAGGGATTCAGGTCCGGCGCCTCGGTCAATCTCTGGCTGAAGGTAAATACCGGGATGAACCGCCTCGGTTTCTCCACACAGGTCGCCCTCGCCATGTGGCAGCGTTTGCAACGCTTGAGTTATGTAAAGACAAACGGCCTGCGCTGGTTTTCGCATATGGCCTGCGCGGATGAGCCCGACAATCCGGCCAACAACACCCAGCTGGGTCGTTTTACCGAGGTGACCCAGTTCTCCGAAGCGCTCCAGGGCTCCAGTGCGGAACGCTCTCTGGCGAATTCGGCGGCCCTGCTGACACGAACCGATATGCACTTTGAATGGGTCCGTCCGGGGATCATGCTATACGGCGCCTCCCCCATGATCCCGACCCATGAGCTGGAAGTGGAGTTACGGCCGGCGATGACCTTGGAGTCGCGCTTGATCGCGGTACAACAGCGGGCCAAGGGTGAAGGCATTGGTTATGGTCACGACTGGAGCTGTCCGGAGGATATGCCCGTGGGGGTGGTGGCCGTCGGTTACGGTGACGGCTACCCTCGGCACGCCCCGAGCGGGACGCCGATGCTGCTGAACGGTAAAACCGTGACGCTGGTTGGACGTGTGTCTATGGACATGATCTGTGTCGATCTGCGCAACGAGCCGGACGCCAAGGTGGGCGATGTTGTGACCTTGTGGGGGGAGGGCCTGCCCGTCGAGAGGATTGCGGAGCACGCGGGCACGATCAGCTATGAGTTATTGTGTGGTCTGACCTCGCGGGTGCCGCGCTACTATCAGAGCGTCTGAGTGTCCGGGGTCGATTCGAACGTCCATTTCTCATCAGCGAGGCAGTCCCAGATATGTCCCGCGTGATCAATGTCCTGAGAAACCAGCTTCAGACCTTGTCCTCGACGTCGGCGAAGCGCGAGCCAATGTTCTGGACTTCCTCGAGTTGACTGATGAAGGCATCCACGCAACGAGGGTCGAAATGTTGTCCAGCCTGCTCCTTCAACATGTTCAACACGTCATCGTGAGACCAGGCAGATTTATAACAGCGCCTCGATGAGAGCGCGTCATAGACGTCGGCTACCGCCACGATACGTGCCACCAGCGGAATATCCTCTTGCTGTAAGCCTTGCGGGTAGCCGCTGCCGTTGAATTTTTCATGGTGTCCCAAGGCGATCACGGCGCCCATCTGAAGGTATCTGGACGGGCTGTCTTTGAGAATCTCGTAGCCGATGCGGCTATGTTGCTTGATGATGGCGAATTCTTCCGACGACAATTTCCCCGGTTTGAGCAGTATATGGTCCGGAATGCCGATCTTGCCGATGTCGTGCATCGGCGCAGCCAGTTCGATTGTTTCGCATTCGGCCTCATCCATGCCGAGGTGCTCAGCGATCAGCCGAGAGTACTTAGCCATGCGGATAACGTGGTTGCCGGTCTCCTCATCGCGGTACTCACCGGCCTTACCCAGACGTATGAGGGTATCGTGTTCGCGGATGCGGATAGCCTGCGTCGCCTCGGCGACCTTTTCCTCCAGCCACTTGGCACGGTCTTCGATGATCAAGCGCTGCTGCTGAAGCTGCAGCAGATTGCGAAATCGCGCCCGGCACTCGGCGTGATCGATTGGTTTATTCAGAAAATCGGTCGCGCCCAGCTCCAGCGCCCTGTAACGAATATCGGTCTGTTCATGGGAAGTGATGACCATTATGGGCACGTGCCGGGCTGTTGGCAGGGTGCGCGCCAGTCGAAGAAACTCGATGCCGTCCATACCCGGCATCTTGTAATCCGTCAGTATGAGGTCCGCCGATGATCGTTCCAGCCACTCCAGCGCCCCCTGTGCTTCCTCGAAGGTTTCCGTGCGAAGCCCGGTATCAATCGATTTGACAATCTGTGACAGAATCTGACGGCTTACCGCCTGGTCGTCAATTATCAGTACTGTAGCCATGGTTGTCTGATTATGTGCCCGGGTTCCCTGGCCCTTATCATATCTAGTCTAGTCAAACTGCAATGCCCGGTATGCAGGGCAGCCGGTGTTGTATCGGCCAGTGTCCTCAACAACTGAAGTCACCGGCGAAACTGCCCCGACGCACGTAGACAGAGGGCCGGATGCTGCTTCCACGCCAGATCCGTTGAACTGTATGTTGAGAAGCTTGATGAGCAGCAGCCACAGCGGCTCAGTTTGGTCCCCTCGCAGGCCCGACCGCTGGCTTGTTGAACTGGATCAGTATTTATGTTCTGATACTGCCAGCAGCTTCGCAGCTGTTCAGGGTCCTGAATCTGCCCACTTAATCGAAGTGTGACACGACACGACACGACACGCCTCGCCTGCCTCAATATACGCACAGCCGGCACCAAATCCAATCTCGGGCGTCTGCTCGCAATGCCAAAAATGAATCAAGAGCGCGCAGAAACCGTGGTGGTAGGGATGGATCCAGCCACAGGGCGGTGATCACTCATGGAGTGGTGTCGCACCACTTGGCACTGACTATATTTCATCCGCTGACCGATTCTTGGCAATACCGCCGTAGACGTCTGTCTAGCGCGGGTTGCATTCAAGGGCGACCCGAGACACAGAAATACACCTTTCAACCTGGAGGATACCACGTGGAAATGACAAGGCTAACTGAGGACATCGGCGTTTACATCCGAGCGCCTGGCTTGGAGAGGGGCTACTCACAAGCCATCCCCGCTGAACTGTTTGGCCTGAACCGTTTGCAGACCGGTACCGTCGAAGAATTGTTTAGACGGGGTGGGGCCCATCGCCCTGATCCGGTCGCGGCTCGCCCGCACCGTTCTGCTGTCAGCCTTGTCAGGCAATGCCCATGTCCGTAGCGAGTTGTAGAAAAAAAGTGCTGGAGCCGCCGCTGGATATCCTGATCGTAGACGACGATCCTATGATACAGCTTCTGCTTCAGGGTGGCCTGAACGCGGACAGGTTTTCGGTGTCGGTCACCGATTCGGGATCTGATGCCATCGCCATGTGTGACGCCAGTTCCTTCGATTTCGTTATTCTCGACTACAGAATGCCTCGCAAATCGGGTCTTGAAGTCGCCCGCGCGTTGCAGCAACAGCAGATTCCTTTCATTATGTTGTCCGCGTTTGCGGATGAAAGCGTTGTGCAACGAGCAGCACGGTTTGGTGCGCTGGGCTACCTGATAAAGCCGGTGACTCCAAAGCAGGTTGAACTGGCCATTGATACTGCGCTGGCGCGTTTTGCTGAAATCGGCAACCTGGCACGAGCGGCGGAGGTCTCGGGGGTTGTCGGTGTTGCCGTCGGACTGGTCATGGCCACCTTTGGCGTCTCCCATATGCAGGCGTTGGAAAAACTTCGAGCCTTTTGTCGACCGCGCAACAAGACGTTAAAAGAAGCCGGCCTGGAGATCACGAATCTTTTCGAACTACACCTTGATTCGGTCAGCGGGGCGGCAAGGTGCGATGCACTGGAAGATTATTTGAAGACTGACAGGTAATCACTGACAAAGCGCGTCACGTCGCCTTTCTGTCAGTGGCAGCTGGATCGGCCGAGGCGACCAGATCGACTATGCTGGCATCGTCTCTTGACGAGCAATCCATGCTAGCCGTTACCTGCCACGGCATGCGAAAAAGTGTCCAGGAGAGCCGCTGATTCAGTATGTAACTCGAACAGGGAGGACGTCAGGCGGTTTGCGGCTGCAGACAGCTCAGTATCGGATAGAGAAAGTCCATCCTGGCATGCTGATGCCATTTTACAGGCTCCAATGGATCCACTCATTCCTTTGAGGCGATGGAGCAATGAGCGACTATCGACTAGATTGTCCAATTTGAATGCCTCACCCAGGTTGGTTAGTAGTCGTTCCCCGTCGCGCTTGAAACACGATACTAATGTATCCACATAGTCGGGATGTCTGCCTGTCTGGGCGAGTTCACGTAGTAACGCGTAGTCGAGCAAATCTCGAGAAGGCTGGTCTGTGGTGCATCGTTGTCTGTCAATCGTTGTTGGTTCATCAACGCCCCTGACTCGATACAGTGCGCGGTAAAGGGTGTTCATGTTGACGGGTTTGTTCAGAATGGTTCTGGCCCCGGCATTCAGACACTGAGAGCGGCATTCCTCCGTGGTGTCCGCCGTTAGCGCGATCATGGGCACGGAGGTTCCTTGTGCTCGCGCCGCGTAGGCACGCATGACCTCCACTCCGGTCATGTCCGGCATCTGGATATCCAATAAAGCGATATCAATGGGTTCGCGGGAAAGGATACTCAGAGCATCAGCGCCGTTGCTCGCTTCGATGGCTCGGGCATCGGCATAAGTCAGCATATCGGACAGGACATGTCGGTTCAGTTCGTTGTCGTCCGCGACCAGCACCGTCAGTCCCCGCAATGAGTTCATCCATGTTCGCAGTTCCCCATCAGTTTCAGCATGAGATGGCTCAGATCCCGTGGTCCAATGCGCAATAGCGAGTGCTTTTCTTATATCGTCCATATGAGCGCTGGCCGTCCACGATCTGTAGTCTTTATACATACCTGAAATTTTGGACTCCGGATCCCCGGTAAGCGATGAACCCACCAGAATTCTTATATCGTGCCGGCATATAGATGACTTGTTGGTAAGGGAAGTGATTTCATCTATCGGGGTATCGAGTCCGCACGTGTCAATTAGCAGCACATTGGACTCTGACAGCCCCCCGCAAGGTGTGTCCGATAGGTTCGCCAGTTCCTGAACCGTGAAGATCTGTGCGGCGGGTAGAGTCATCTTCTGTAATAGCCGGTTCCAGTAAGACCGGCGATTCGCATCGCCGCAAAGAACCGTGACAGGAATCTGAAAGAAGCTGGACACTGTCGAAAAATCAAAATGCGAATCAGGCCGCAGCGGCACCCGGAGCGTAAAGCACGATCCTTCGCCCTTATTGCTTTGGACCTTAATCGAGCCCCCCATAAGCGCGGTTAACTCGCCGGCTATATTCAGCCCCAGACCCGCGCCTGCATAACGCCTCGCATACGCCAGGTCCGCCTGTTCGAAACGCGAGAATATGCGTTCCAGTGCCTCCGGCTCCATGCCAATGCCCGTGTCGCTCACTGAACAGACGATGCCATCGCAGACACCGGTGCTCGAGTCGAAGGCGGGTTTTGCATAGATGGACACGTCCCCGTTATCGGTATATTTCACCGCATTGGAAACGATGTTGTTCAGTATCTGTTCCAGGCGTAGGGCGTCACCGTAAACCTGCACGGGCGTTTCGGGCGCTACTGTGAGATTGATTTGTGTGCCTTTTGGTTCAGCAGAAGTACGATTGAAACGTGCGATGCGCCCGAGCAACTCGATGAAATTGAAGCGAGAAGAGCAGATCTGTACCTTTCCGGCCTCGATTTTAGCGACATCCAGTAGGTCGACCAGTAGTCCATTCAGCGTCGTAGCGGCCTTCTGCATATCCCGCAATCGCCTTGACTGACGAGAAATGTCACCTGGGTCTCGGCCCAGCAAATCACAGTTTGCCATGATGACGTTCAAAGGCGTGCGCAGATCGTGGCTGACATTACTGAGAAACCGAGTTTTCAACCGATCAGCCTCGCGCGCGGCAAGGAGGTTCTGTTGGAGTTTTCTGAGAAGACTCCCGAAGTAAACTGGAATTACAAAACCCAATAAAAAGGTGCCAAGTCCTAGTAATCCAAAGTTGGATCTGTAATGAGGGCTAAAGTAAACAACGGTGTAGAAAGAAATCAATGCCAAGCCAGCTGAACCATATAGAAAACGAGTTCCATAGCGGAATCCGTTGCCAATGACCACCCAGACGTACATGCCGAAAAAAACGGTTCCGACGTCACCAAGTGCATAGAATGCTAGGCCGACCCAGACTGTGTCATGGACAGTGCCTAACCAACGTCTAAAGTGGTTGGTGCCAGGGGAAAGGAGTATGTATGTTAAGAAACCAAATCCGCCGACCACAATTCCTGCAGCAACTACTGCAGCCTGAGTCGCTAGATCCCAGCCGCCAATCTGGTTGGTGTATTTGTTCGCTAGGACGGCATATGTTATTCCTCCAAGGCCAGCAAGTATGCGCAAATAGATTTGCACATGCTCGGAGTCGGGGCGTGAAGCGAGCGTTTCTAGCAAGCGATTTAGTTTCTTGTACATACTTTTGTCACCCGTGACGCGGTATTAGCGAAATTGACTAATGGTAGAGTAGAGCGTGCATTCATAAAGCATGGGGAGCAGCATTTTGTTGAGCCGGCAAGTATATTAACGGATCTGCGTCACAGGAAGCGAAGTTGAATGCAACAGAGCAAGCTTGATTAAAAAACGCGCTTACTGTGCCAACGAATACGGGTCACTGGAAGAAAATAGACTGATGGTGTTCGCCAAAACGAGATATAAGTCGTGAAGCACTCAGTACTCGAATCAGACCTGCTTCTCCGCAGGTCCAAAGTAGCGGGTTTTTGTCAATGCCAGGACTTCAAGGCTAGTACAGCGTTCAATCCGCCAAAAGCAAAGCAATTGCAAATCGCTGCGTCTACCTGTTGAGCACGGGGCTGGTTGGGTACGTAATCGAGATCACATCCCTCGCCAGCTTCAGTGAAATTCATTGTTGGGGGTATCACGTCATGTTTGAGAGCGAGTATGGTGGCTATCAGTTCCAGCGCGCTGGCTGCACCTAGCGCATGTCCGTGCATAGATTTGGTGGAAGAAATCGCCAGAGTGTCGGCGTGAGCGCCGAAAACGCGATGCAGCGCTTCCGTTTCCGCAGGATCGTTTGTGGTAGTTCCGGTGCCATGTGCATTCACGTAATCCACAGCCTGTGGAGATAAGCCTGCGTTATCGAGGGCAGTGGAGATTGCGCGGGCAATACCGTCGATATCGGGGCGGGTTATGTGGCCAGCATCCGATGTCATACCGCAGCCGGCCAGCCGAGCATAGATCGGGGCGCCGCGGCGCTGCGCGTGCTGCTCGGACTCTAGCACCAGCACGCCGGCTCCTTCGCCCAGTACCATTCCGGAGCGATCCTTGGAAAATGGCCGGCACGTTTCGCCGGAGACGACCCGCAAAGCTTCCCAGGCCTTGAGCAGACCATAAGTGAAGGGCGCATCCGCCCCGCCAACCACGGCCACATCGACCATCCCGGACTGAATCATCAGACATCCCTGTATCGTCGCGTGTGCCGCGGATGCGCAGGCGCTGGCAACAGTGAAAACGGGACCCTGGATGCCCAGGTCTTGACTCACCAGGCTGGCCGATGCGCTTGGCATGCCTTTTGGAATAGTCAGCGGGTGAGCACGGGATTTCTGCTCTTTGTAAAGCTGGGCATACGTTTCCTCATCGGTGTGCTTGCCTCCGCAGCCTGTGCCGATGACGGCGGCAGCAGCTTTGACCGTCGCCGATTTTCCGGCTAGACCTGCGTCTGCGAGGGCTTCACGCGCTGCGAGCACTGCGAACTGGGAACAACGATCCAGGAAAGGTAGCTCATCAGCGGAAAAATGCATCTGGGGGTCATAGTCGGGAACAATCGCACCTGTAGAAATTCTCGTGCCCTGACCAAGCGGCCCCAACGGCTTTATGGCTGATTGTCCTTTCCGCAGCGCCGACCAGAAGTCGCGGACGGTGAATCCCAGGGCACTAACAGCGCCCAGCCCTGTGATGACTACGTGTCGTGACATTGGGTGCCGCTGTTCTCGCGCAACCGATCAATGTTGGTCACGATATCACCTATTGTCACAATCTCTTCAATCAGTTCGTTGGGGATCTCTATGTCGAATCGTTCTTCCAGCTGGTAAAGGATGGTAATCGCTTTGAGAGAATCGATGCCCAAGTCCTGCAGGTGGGTACCCAGCGTGAGATCGTCAAGAGAACACTTCTGTTCACGGGCGATGATCTCAAAAACCACATCCTTTGTCATGATTTAAATCTGTCCACGCCCGGAAAAAACATTAAAGCATGATGGGCAAGTTGTCGCTACTGATGGATACGACTAGGAAGGCTGACTTTTTATTCCAGGGACAAAATCTTGACGTTACCGGTCGAGCGACAACACAGCACAGACGCGACCCAGTACTCGGCCTCTCGAATCGCCCGGTTTGTGCGGGATGGCGGGTGGCGTGGTGAGCCGGAGCAAGAGCAGGCCGTCCTCCGTATCGCGATCACCGTTGTCAGTCTCCTCTATCTATTTATCAGCTGGCCGGGCTCGGAAAACGCTGCCGGCTTGTGGACACTGGGCATACAGATTGCGTTTGCCTTCCTGGCGTACTCAGCACTATTTCTCGTGATAACACTAGCTGCACCGGAGCCCTCGGTTTCGCGTCGTATTGTCGCCGTCATTGGGGATGTGGGGATGACAACGCTTGTGTTGTATCTAACCGGCCCGATGGGTGCTCCATGGTACGGCGTCTTCCTTTGGGTCACGCTTGGCAATGGGTTTCGTTATGGCGAGAAATTCTTGTACCTCTCGGGTGCGGCCTCTCTGCTTGGTTTTCTTACGGTTGTGCTCCTAGTACCCTACTGGGAAGATCATGTTCAGCTCGCTATCGGGCTTGGTGTCACTTTGCTGGTGATCCCGTCCTACTGCGCCGTTCTGATCCGGCGACTCAACGAAGCAAGAGCCCAAGCTGATGCTGCCAACCGAGCCAAAAGTGATTTCCTCTCGCGCATGTCCCA
>Ga0209536_100008436_pt1 | contig 15444 bp, 14 predicted proteins | sample DeeMarSeWOR28_12_FD_187461 | JGI IMG/M metagenome (GOLD analysis project Ga0209536, IMG submission 187461) | Marine sediment microbial communities from White Oak River estuary, North Carolina - WOR-2-8_12 (SPAdes) (version 2) | ecosystem: Environmental > Aquatic > Marine > Intertidal zone >...
CCTTGAATCCATATCCAGGATCATGGGGAACCGCAGGATCGTGCTTGGGCGGGAGATGACAAAGCTGCATGAGGAGTTTATCAGGGGGACGGCTGCAGAAGTTGCGCATCGCCTGAAAGAGGGAAAGATCAAGGGCGAGGTCACCATGCTAATTGAAGAGGGTGAAACAAGAAAGCGTGCTGTTGACCTTCTTCCCGCCGTCAGACGGCTCAGGGAAGAAGGCTTATCCGCCTCAAAGATCGCAGCGGTGCTGTCCCAGATCACGGGGGAGGCGCGAAGCACGATCTATCGGATGGCGAGTGAGGAAAAGTAATTGCGGACGGCGGATTGAGCATTGCGAATCAAGATCCTTGATTCGCAATCCGGCATCCGTATTCTTGAATCTCAATTTCGATGCCAAGGAGGACCTATAGTGGACGATTCAAAGCTCAGACAATTGATCGCTGAAAAGTTGAACGATGGCACCCTTTCCTGCCAGGATGCCCACCTCATAGCCGAGAAACTGGGTCTTCATCTGTCCCTGGTCGGCAAGGTTTGCAACGAGGAGGGAAAGGAGATCAAGATCACCAATTGTCTGCTGGGATGTTTCTAAAGATCCGAATGTAGAATGCAGAATGTAGAACATAGAATAAAAAAGCGCTAAAACCAGACACCCGAGCGGTACCCACAAGGTTCATTCTAAGTTCTCAGTTCTGCATTCTACATTCCGTATTAGGCATTCCGCATTTCTCCCCCTTGACATTTCACAAAAACAACAATAATAATACCCCCAAGAGTACAGAATTGTAACGAAACATGAGGGGACAGGATGAAAAACCGTCCAAGGATCCTTTGCGTGGATGACGAGCGTCTCAACCGGACCATAGTCCATGACATGCTGGATCCAGCACGATTCCAGTTCCTGGAGGCTTCAAGCGGTGAGGAAGCGCTTGACATGCTCGAGGATCATGCCGTAGACATGATCCTCCTGGACATCAACATGCCCGGCATCGATGGCTTTGAAGTGTGCCGGCGCATAAAGTCCAGCGAGCAGTTAAGACACATCCCCGTCATCATGGTCACCGCGCTCACCGAGACCCAGGACAGGATCAAAAGTATCGAGGCGGGGGCGGAAGATCATATCAGCAAACCCTTTAACCAGGACGAAGTCCTCGCCCGGATAAACATGCTCCTCAAGGTCAAGGAACTCAACGAAAAACTCATCGACGCCTACACCACCATGAAGGGCCTGACCATCTTCGGTGAAGCGATCATCCAGACCTTTCAGCCCTCGGATTTCGACCTTCTCTTTTCTATCGACAGCATGGTCAGCCAGCTCATACGCAAGAACGGGAGCGGGATGGCAAAACCGACTACTCTTATCCTCGGTGTGGAAGAGGATGAGAACCAGTGCCACTTTTACAGATATTCCTATGAAGGCAGTAAGATGCAAAGAACAAAGCTGGAACTGCCCGATAGGTCCTGTGCACCGTCGTCCATCGGATCGGGCGCGCCTGCTGTTGATTTTTTCAACGACCAGGAACTCGAAAACTCGCCATACAAAAACCTGGTGGCCCATCTGAAGGAAGCCGGCACACCGGTGGAAAACATGGTGTCCTACGCGAGTCCCTCCCTCTCCCTGTATGCCCTCAATTACTCGTCCGAAGTTTCCACCTACGAGGCCACTGTTTTGGAAAGCCTCGTCATGCAGGCCCTGTTTTTGAAATCGCTCTCCTCCCAGGTGGCGGAGACGGAGGACGCCTTTAACTACACCGTTTACAGCCTGGCCAGGGCCGCGGAGATACAGGACGAGGACACAGGGGACCACATCCTGCGCGTCGGAGAGTACTGTTCCACCCTGGCTGATAAACTCAGCATGTCTGACCGTTTTACCCGCAGCATTCGCGTTCAGGCGACACTCCATGACATCGGGAAGCTCCACACCTCCAGGAGCATCCTCCAGAAACCAGGGAAACTGAACGCCGCGGAGTGGGACGAGATGAAAATGCATACCCTGTACGGTGCCCAGATCATCGGGGAGCACCACCGCTTCGGCATGGGGAAGATCATCGCGCTGACCCATCACGAGAAGTACGACGGGACAGGGTACCCCAACGGCCTGGCCGGGGAGGAGATCCCGGTGGAGGGACGCATCATGGCGGTAGCCGACACCTATGACGCCCTCCGGAGCGTCCGGGTCTACAAACCGGCCTTCGGTCATGCCGATGCGTGCCGCATCATCCTCGAAGGCGACGACAGGACCATCCCTGACCACTTTGACCCTGAGATCCTCTCCATTTTCAAGGAGAGCCGGGATGAATTCGAGGAGATATACGAGAGAATCAGCGAACGGTAAAAGCAGAACACAGCACGCAGGACGCATCCGCCGGCGCCAAGGCTATGGTGGACAAGGAACGCAGAAGAAGATCAAAAGATTCAGGCAATGACTAACCCCGGAAAAACAGCAGCTCATTCACCGAACAGCTTGGATTAATCCTGATATATGAGATCCGAGATTTGAGATGATTCCCTCCCCTACCTCCTCCTTTTATAGCCGGCGATAATCCCGAACCCCAGGAACGTACACACCAGACTCGACCCCCCGTAACTCATGAGGGGCAAAGGCAGCCCCACAACCGGAAGCACCCCTGCAGCCATGGCAATATTGATGGCAGCCTGGAGGGCGAAGGATGTGGTGATCCCCATCACCACGATGAGAGAAAAGCGGGTCCTGGTGGACTCGAGGTAACTGAGCGCGTACAAAGATATGAACAGGATAAGCCCCAGCATGAGCAGAACACCGGTGAAACCGAACTCCTCAGCCAGAACCGAAACAATGAAATCCGTATGCTGTTCGGGGATGAACCGGAGCTGGGATTGCGTCCCCTGCAGGAACCCCTTCCCGAACAACCCGCCCGAACCGATGGCGATCTTGGACTGGACCACATGGTAACCGGTACCAAGGGGATCCCGCCCCGGACTCAGAAAATTCAGGATCCTGTCGCGCTGATAATCCTTGAGGGCGAAAAACAGGGAAGGGGCGGCGGCGGCAGCCCCTGCAAGGAGAACGATGAGCGTGGACCATCTGACGCCGACAAAGAGGATCACTATCCCAGCCACGAGGATGAGAAACATGGCGGTACCGAGGTCCGGCTGCAGGGCTACGGGGATGGCGAACCCCGCCACCAGGAGAATGGGCACTATGATCTCCTCCAGTCCGTAAGGCGGAGAGGATCTCCTCTGGCTGAAATGACGGGCCAGGACGAGGATGAGTGCAAGCTTAGCCAACTCGGACGGCTGAAAAGTAAGTCCCCCTGCGTGGATCCACCTCTGGACCCCTCCGATCCAATTGCTTGCCGCTGCCAGCCCCAGGAGAACAGCGAAGATCACCCAGTAAAAAGCGTAGGCACCCCTTTGGAGATGTCTCCTGTCCAGGAAATAGCCGATGAAGTAGGCGACGATGGCAATGGCCAGCCAGTAGGCCTGCCGCCCTGGATAACCGGCAAAACGGCCCCCGGCTGTGGCCGATCTGATAACCAGGATCCCCATTGCAGAAAGAGCGACGGTGGAGCCAAGCAGCACAAAATCGATCCGCTGGATGTTCAATAACCTTTTCACTGGCGCTCACCCTCTTCACTGGCATCGGCTGCTTCAAAAGGGTAGAACTCAGCATATTTCTTTATGAGCCTCGCCACAATGGGGGCGGCTGAGGTGGAACCGTGCCCCCCGTGCTCCACGACGACCGCCGAGACCACCCTGGGTCTGTTTACGGGAGCGAAAGCGGCGAACCAGCCATGATCCCGAAGTTCGTAGGGGATATCACCATCTTCACTCTCCTGTACCTCCTGGAGGCGAACGACCTGCGCCGTTCCCGTCTTCCCCGCGACGGGGACACCGACCATTCGCGCAACCCTGCCCGTTCCTCCGTCATCGGCCACAACGTCTGCGAGGGCGTTTATAATTCTGTCGAAAACACCTTCAGGGATTTTTGACTCATACTTTGCATCGGGATCGTGCCTGTAAAGTTCGTTACCTGCCACATCCTCTATCCGGCTGACAATGTAGGGATCCACGTGGACCCCCTTTCTGGCAATGGTTCCGTAAAGGGAGGTCATCTGGAGAGGAGTTACCAGGACGTAGCCCTGCCCAATAGCAGCTGAAAGGGTTTCACCCGGGAACCATATCTCGCCCCTTGCCCGGACCTTCCAGTCCGGTGATGGGATCAGCCCATCTTTTTCCCCGGGCAGGTCGATCCCTGTTCTCCTGCCTAATCCCAAAATGGATGCCCATTCCGCCAGGGCGTCGATCCCGGTCCTCTCACCTGCCTGGTAAAAATAAACGTCACACGACTCAACGATCCCCTTGTGCAGGTCCACCTTACCGTGCCCCCCCAGCCTCCAGTCGCGATAGGTCCTCCTGCCGTAATGATATCCTCCCGAGCAGAAGAGGGCTTCATCGGGATCAAGGCTGTGTTCCATGAGCGCCGCGATGGCGGTGACGACCTTGAAGGTTGAACCCGGCGGATACATGCCCTGCATAGCCCGGCTCTGCATCGGATGCCCGGGATCCCTGACAATTTCGTTCCACCTGTCACTTGTCAGTCGCATGGAAAATTCATTGGGATCAAAGGCCGGCCTGCTGACCATGGCCAGGATCTCACCAGTATCGACGTCCATGATGACACCGGCACCTCTCTCGTTCCACAGTTCCAGTTCAAGAGCTTCCTGAAGACGAATATCCAGTGTCAGGGTAACGTTTGCTCCGGGGATCGGCTCCGTAGCTCCCAGGATATTGAGCTCTCTGCCCCTGGCATCCACCTCGACTTGCCTGCCCCCGTCTTTTCCTCTCAGGTATTGATCGTAAGCCTTCTCGAGGGCGTACTTCCCCACTGTATCCCCTGTCTTCGTCCCCGGATATTCTTCTGATTCGAGCTGGTCCCTGGAAATTTCGCCGACATATCCGAAGATGTGAGCGGCGATCTTCCCGAAGGGATAGTATCGGCGGGGTACCACCATGAGGAGGGATCCCGGGAAACGGTCCTGGTTGACCTCAAAAAGGGATACCTCTTTGGAATCAAGGCGGTCGAAAACCCGGACAGCGCTGTAAGGTGTATTGGTGGAGTTCTTTTTAAAGCGATCGACGGCCTGCTCACTGTCTCTTCCGAGAAGGTCGGCAAGGGATGCTATTTCAGATGTCCGGTTCTTTTCCATATCCTCAGGTATGGCTGCGAGGGTATAGTCCGGACTGCTGTCTGCCAGGATCACGCCGTTGCGGTCGGTTACGATACCGCGCGTCGCCGGCATATCGATGAGGCGGATGCGGTTATTGTCGGCAAGCCTCTGATAAAGAGAGTGATCCAGGACCTGCAGTCTCCAGAAATAGAGGAGAATCAGCAGGAAAACAGAGATCAGGAGCACCACGATGACGGCGATCTTTCTCTCGACACCGGGCAGCGAATCAGCAGATCTTTGGGAAAGGGGGTCCACGCCTTAATCCCCCAGGCTCAATTCCTCTTCCTCCCTGATACCGGAGATCGTTTCAAAACCTTCCAGCAGGGTGTGAACCAGGAGGGCAAGAAGAGTATTGCCGATAAAACCCCACAGGAACTGCATCGAAAACAGGGATGGGTGGGGTTGGGAAAAAAGGATCAGCACGCCGACTCTGGTCAGCAGTGCCAGGAAAGTGGCACCGGCCACCGATGCAGCACGGTGTGCTATGCTTTGAATGAAGAACTTTTCCCTGAGGAATCCTGCCGTAAACCCAGCCAGGATCTTCGACAACCCGTTAAACCCAAGCACCCCGCCGCTCATGGCATCCTGGAGATACCCGAGCAGTAGACCTGTCATCATCCCGGGAGTCTTTCCCCTGATAAAGGCCACATGAATGGTTATGGCCAGGGGAAGATCAAACCCATCAATAAAGCCATCAGGCAACATGACCGGTACCACGGCTGATTGAAGAAGAAGGGCCGATCCGAAAAGGAGTGGAAAATATAGGAACTTCATTCTCCCCCCAGATTCTCGTCGGTTTGGATCACAAGAACATCCTCAAGACGGTTGATAGGGGCCTTCGGCAGTACCTTGGCATACTGGTAGAGCCCATAACTCCTGGTCAGAACCTGGGTAATCGTGCCGACCTCAATGCCCCTAGGATAGACACCGGCAAGTCCGCTGGTGATGACGATGTCGCCCTTCTGAACATCCTCGGTTCTGTCCAGGTATTTCAACTGGCATGTTCCGGAGCTTTCCCCCTCCAGGATGGCCCGCGCCCGGGAGCGACTGACAAGCACCGGGACCCTGGAGGTACGATCCACTATCAGACGCACTATGGCACTGTGGTCGGACGTCTCCACGACACTGCCCACAAGTCCGTCCGGGGTAACAACGGGCAGGTTCCGCCTCAACCCCTCTTCTGTACCCCTGTTGACAGTAATGGTCCTGGTCCACGGATCAGGGGATTCACCGATGACCCGGGCGGCCAGCCCGGAAAGACCGGTCTCGAAGCGGTACGCGGAAAACTCTTCAAGACGGCCAGCCCGGTAAAGCTCTTCCCTTAATTTCTGCACCTCACTGCGCAGCTGGTTGGTCTCTTCCCTGAGCTTTTCGTTTTCAGTCCGCGTACCGAAGAGAAACAGGTAATTGTTCCAGACGTTTCTGACGGAACTGATCACTGTAGTGAAACCAGTCTGGAAGGGCGCCGCGATCGTAATGACAGTCCTCCGGAAATAGCTCATACCGGTGGGGTCCTGCACCTGCCTGGAAATGATCAGAATGGAGGAAATGACAAGAACCACCAGCAGCAGCCCTTCCCTGTGGCGCATGAAAAAAACGCGCATGGGGCTGCCTGATGATGACATGGGGCTACTCCCTGAGGGAGATCTGTTTGAGGAGTTTCAGCTCACCCAGCGCCATGCCTGCGCCTTTGACGACACAGGTGAGGGACTCCTCGGAAATTATGATGGGAAGCTCGGTCTCCTCCCTGAGACGGACATCCAGTCCTTTGAGCAGGGAACCGCCGCCCGCCAGGACAATACCCTTGTCCACTATATCCGCGGCCAGCTCGGGAGGTGTCCGTTCGAGAGCGTTTCTGATCGCCTCAACGATCTGGGTTACCGGTTCCTCCAGCGCCTCGAAGATCTCCTTGTTGTTGATCTCGAGGGTCTTCGGAACCCCGCCGATAAGATCCCGGCCCTTGACCTCCATTGTCTCGACTTCCTTGGGAGGATAGGCACTGCCTATGGCTATTTTGATCTGTTCGGCTGTCCTCTCACCGATCAGGAGGCTGTATTTTTTCTTTAAATAGTTGACGATGGAATCGTCCATCTTGTCGCCGCCGACCTTGACCGATATGGACAGAACAATGTCGTGGAGGGAGATAACCGCGACCTCGGTAGTACCTCCACCGATATCCACGATCATATTACCGGTGGCCTCGGCAATGGGAAGACCGGCGCCGATAGCCGCCGCCATGGGTTCTTCGATGAGATAGACTTCCCTTGCACCCGCTTCCTGAGCAGACTCCCTGATGGCCCTCTTCTCGACCTGGGTAATGCCTGACGGCACACCGATAATGATCCTGGGTCTGATGAGACGGCTCCTGTTGTGCACTTTCTGGATAAAGTACCTGAGCATCGCCTCGGCCACTTCGAAATCGGCGATGACGCCGTCTTTCATGGGCCTTATGGCGACGATGCTGCCTGGAGTACGACCGAGCATCTGCTTGGCTTCGCGGCCCACGGCCAGGACATGGGAATTCCCCCTGGAGTCCTTCTGGACAGCGACAACAGAAGGTTCGTCTGTGACGATGCCTTTTCCCTTGACAAATATCAGGGTGTTGGCTGTACCGAGATCGATAGCCAGGTCGTTGGACATTAATCCGAGGATGTTGTTCCAGAACATATAGTATTACCTCAAAAACAGTTCGATGCCGGTCGGGGAACCAGTGGAAGTCCACCAAGGTATATGGATTGGATCTTCGCCCACCCCCAGCGAGAAGGGGATCAGGTCCGACAGCAAGTATGAATGCGATGAAATCATTTAACCCAAGGATACTAGCAGAACCTAATATTCATTTCAACGCCTGTAAGGGTGCAACAGCTTAAAGTTTTTACTTTATCCGACAACGGATGTCAGATACCGGAGTGAGGATTCAGTATAGGGGATTTTATTCCTCAGTGCGCAATGCTCGATTCTCAATTGCCGACAGTTATTTCCAGCCCGCTGCCTCTTGCATAAAGTGTCCATTCCCTTATAATGTCCGACTGCTCAACATTGACAGGGTGGCAAAAAGTCCGGGCGCCCCCACCTGGGCTCGTTGATGACTTCTTATGAATCCACCAACTTTGTCCGGTTTGCCCAGCGGTTTCGCCGTGCCGTGGAACGGCCGCACGCCGCCGGAAAGGAAAGTCACAGATGCTCGAGTACATGAGGAAAAATGTCGGTTCGTGGGTGATCAAGTTCATGCTGTTCGGAATTGCGATCGTTTTCTCCTTCTGGGGGGTGGGATCCTATTCGAACCGGGATGTCAACACCGTCCTGACCATAGATGATGTGAAAGTTCCCTACAACGAATACAGGGACCTGTACAATTCGATCTTCGAATCCTATAGGACAGTTTATGAGAACCTGGACTCGACCATTCTCGATTTCCTTGACATTAAGACACAGGCCATCGACGCCCTGGTTGAAAGGTATCTCCTATACGAAGCCGCCCGGCGAATGAATCTCGAGGTTTCGGCTTCGGAAGTGGCCGGGCAGATCGCCAGCATTCCAGCTTTTCAGGAGAACGGCCTTTTTTCACCCCAGAAATACCAGTTCTTCCTGGATCGCAACCGGTTGACACCCGAAGCTTATGAGGCTTCCCTATCCCGGGATCTCATCCTTGCGAAGGTCATGGAGCTCATCAAGACGACCGCCGTGATCACTCCTCAGGAGATAGAGGACAACCTTGAACTTCTGACCCGCAAAGCTGTCGCCAGGGTGATCCGCCTGAGCCCCAACGATTTCGTCAGAAACGTCCCCATTTCCAGCGAGGACGAGCTTGAGGAATTCTTTGAGGAGAATCAGGAGCTTTACAGGGTCCCTGAAATGTTCAGGCAGGCCGTGGTCGTGATCGATCCGGACCAGCTTGAGGATCAGGTCCAGGTCCCCCTCGAAGAGATCCAGAACTGGTATGAGGACCGGGAGCCCGAGTACACGGAGCCGGCGGCCTACCGTTTCAGGCACATCCTTTTTTCCCTGCCGCAGGATGCGTCCGCTCAGACCATCAGCGAGATCCGGCTCAAGGCGGAAAATGTCGTCAAGATGATCCTTGATGATGAGATCTCCTTTGAAAAGGCGGTCAAGGATTATTCTGATGACGCTGAAAGCATAGCCAGAGGCGGAGACATGGGGTTCGTGGAGGAAAATGATCTGGACAGACCGGTCCTGATGGCAGCTCAGGATCTCGACCCGGGTCAGATCAGCGATCCAATACCCACCGCCAAGGGTTTCGAAATCATCAGCGTGACGGACTTCAGGGAGGAACAGCTTGTGCCTTTCCTGCAGGTGCGTGACGAGATCGAAAAGCAGATCAGACGTGAGAAGATCTTCGAACTCGCATACGACCAGGCTGATGATCTGCTCGATGAAGTCCAGGACTCTGCCCGGCCGCTGGAAGAACTGGCCAGGGAAAAAGGGCTGATGACGATCACGACTCCTCTTTTTTCCCGCAGTTCAGCTCTGGAAGCCATGGAGCTGCCCGTAGATCTTCTCCAGGCAGCTTTCGATACGGAGGAAGAGGAGGTTGGTGACATCTACGAGAGGGATGGAAAGCTTTACCTGTTTCAAACCGTGGAGAGGAACGATTCCTATCTGCCGGAAATGGATCAGGTGCGGGCCCAGGTAGAGGGAGGCCTGCTGATCAAACGAGCCATGGAGATCGCCCGGGATAAAGCCCTCGAGATGCTTTCAGCCTATGAAGGCGGAAAATCTCTGGAATCTCTGGCGGCGTCGGTCAAAGGGAAGGCTGTGACCACGGAGCCTTTCACGATCATGGAAACTTCCCTATCCGGCATCGAGGATGCACAGCGGATCATCCAGACCGTCTTCTCTCTTTCAAAGCCCGGCCAGGCCGCTGTGGCTGGGGGAGAACAGGCCCACTACCTGGTCGTCCTGGGCCGTTTTGTGGAACCCAATGAGGAAGAGCTGAGCGAGAACCGCTCCATGATCGAAGGGGCCCTCATGTACCAGAGAGAGCAGGATGTCCTCAAGGGATACATCCAGGCCCTGAAAGAGGAAATGGGCGATCGGATCGTGATCAATGAGGAGCTGCTTTAAAAGCAGAATATAGAATGCTGGATGTAGAACATAGAAGAGAATCAAGGCTCGTCTAACTTTTGATACCGGATTTGAAAATCGGTGATCAGGCCAGAGAGGGAACAAAGCCGGGTGTGAACTGCCTGGCTTTTTCAATTTATGACATCGATGGAAAAGGTATCCCGGATAAATAGTCTGATAGTTTATGCTCAGCTCGAACCGCTTTTACTTCAACATTCTGCGTTCTACATTCTGCATCCTAGTTCTTAGTTATCCCCCCCGGCGTCGCAGAAATGATCTCCCTGTCCTTCGTCAAGGCTCTGACCTCAAAAGTGAAGGTGGACCCGTCCGAGCGGTAGGTGATCCCGTAGGCTGGATCCCACATGAGCTCGGCAATATTCTGCGGGAGGTTCGCATCCGAAAGAGTCTCTCTGAGAGACCCGTAGTCGTAAATGTCCATATCACCCGGATACTGGCCAGAAGGTGAGGTTGCAGGGTACCTCATGAGGGCCGCCCGGACGGTCTGGACGTTGGTGGCCGCGACCTGGTCTGCTGCAGCGTTCTTTTGCCCGTACATCAGCTCGACGGGTTTGATCACCTCTTCCTCAACGGTGCGGTCGCAGGAGGGGAGAATCAGAAAAAAGGAGAACGATAAGATGGACACGGCGATCAAGGTGCTGAAGCGGCGCATGATTGACCTCTTATTCCTTGGTGAACCGTGAACAGTGAAAGGTGAATGGAAAACGCCTTGACCAAAAAGGGCAAGCACTGCTCATTGATCTTCAATTCTCAATGCTCAATCCACAATCCGTGATTGTCTCACCCGATCACAGCTCACCGTTCCCTGTTCACTTTTTTCAGAAGAAATATCCCCTTCTCATCGGTATATGAGCAGACTTTTCCCTCATCGTCCAGCTTTACCTTGAACTTTTCCCGGACAGCCCGCGGCGCTGTGCGGAATCTTTTTTCCAGAGTTCCGATCCCCTCCTCATCCAGCCCTGTTCGCTCAGCCCAGGCCCGGAACGTGTGTTCCCGCTCGAACAAGGTGACCGAAATCGTTTCAAAGCCCGCCTCATGAAGAAAGTCCTGCCATTGCCTTAGAGAATAGGAACGGACGTGGCTGGGATCGCGCAGCCGCTCAGTTTCATTGATGAACTGGTGGCACTGCGAATCTTCTGGAGAGATGCTGTCGATGATGATGCATCGCCCTTCCGGTTCGAGAACTCGAACGGATTCGCCCAGAAATGCGGTTATGGACCGGAAGTGGTGAGGTGCGATGCGGCAGGTCAGAAGTGAGACTGTGCCGGCGCCAAAGGGCAGGCTTTCGGCTGAAGACTGTATGTACAGAATATTCCTCAGACCCGCCCCTGAAAGATGAACCCTCGCTACCAGAAGCATCTCCATGGTCAGATCGAGGGCGGCACAGGACCCCGAGAAGGGAGATGCGACCCTCAGAGCATGGCCCGCCCCCGTGGCCACATCCACAGTGACGGTGGGGAACTGCTCTGAAGCGACCTGTCGGATGATCTCGAGATCCGGACCGGACCGATGCTCGTTGCTGACGAGATACCGTTCGGCGCTGCGGGAGAAGGTATCTCTCGCATCGGTGCGGTCCTCACCGGGCATGGGAATCGGGACCTTTCATCACTACCAGCGCCTCCGAATGGAAGGTCTGCGGGAACATGTCGAAGAGCTCTATTCCACAGATAACATACCCGGCCCCCGTCAAACGGGCAAGATCCCTAGCAAGTGTGGAAGGTTCACAGGAAACATAAATGAGCAGCCGGCAGCGATGGGTGACCAGCATACGGACCACATCCCCGGGCAGGCCTGTCCTCGGCGGATCAACAATAACAGTGTCCCGGACGGCGGTGTTCCCGGCAAGAAAGCGGGCCGCGTCCATCTCGACGAAATGGCTGCCCGGCCCCGACATCGACAGTGCATCCTGGACGGCTCCGGGAAACGATTCCACGCCGACGGTTCTTATACCTGCAGCAGCAGCGGGCAGGCTGAAATTCCCGTGCCCGCAGTAAAGGTCCAGAAGATTTTTGGCGCCCTCGGATCTCAGATGCACCAGGGATCTTCCCACCAGGACCTCGTTGACCGCCGGGTTGACCTGAAAGAAAGTCCCGGGAGAAGCCGAGAGCCCGGCGCCCTGGACGTCAAGGTGCAGGCTTCCTCCCCTTGCTTCGATAACCTTGCCACGCATGTCTTGGGCGCACTGGCCTGCCAGGTCAACCTTTCGCCTGGCTGATATACGCTCCATCCGGTCCATGACCTTCCCGGCTGCTGCTCCGTTTCCTTTGCCTTGCGAAAATTGCCAGGAATAGGTCAGGCTTCTATCCACAGGGCTGAGGGCTGCCTCACACGACCTGATGGACGCGGGTGCGTGGTTATCTCCGAACAGTTCGCGCATGTCCTTCACCGCCGCGTTGAGATCTTCGGGCAGCAGCAGACATCTGTCCCATGGCACAATATTGTTCGAACCCCGGCTGTAATAGCCGATAACAGGTGCTTTGAACTGAATCCGGGCACGGAAACGGTACTCAAACTGGGATGGAGCAGGGTGGACCACTATGGAAGGGGTCTCTCTGATGTTGCCGATCCTCCTCAGTGCCTGCCTGAATATATCCTCTTTCCATCGGAGTTGAACCGGGTATTCCATGTGCATCCACTGGCACCCGCCGCAATCGCCGAACCAGGGACAGGGTGGATCTCTCCTCCCGGAAGATCTCTCAACGAGATCGTAAATCGTGGCAAACCGGACGCCCCGGCGTTTACACACTTCCTTAATAGAGACGACATCTCCCGGCGCCGTGAGGGGAACGAACACAACCCCGTCGTCGAGATGGCCCAGGCCATCGCCCCCGGGGACCAGCTTTTCGATATGAACAATGGTAGAATCAGCCGATTTGGAAAATATGGTCATCTTATGATGTCTGCCTGTCCGTTAAGATAAAGACCACGAAATGATCCAAAATCCAAGATCCAAAATTCAAGAGGGAACCACAAAACCGAAGGACACGAGGTCGCACTTCTACGGGTCGGGACACGCGATATGGGCGCCTTGCTGGCATCCTCGCAGAAGGATGCAGAGCAAACCGATTTAGAATTCGTCACGTTTACTTCATGCTGTGTCCCGAGTTCCATTAGTTTCCTGCCTCCCGGCAATATTATACTCCACCCGCTCATTGCGTCCTTGAAATTATCTTAATTTTCATTAAGATTTTAGACGCATGCAAATTCATCACGACAACATCGACGACCTGCTGGCCCTGTGCATCCTGGAACCAGGGAAAAGGTGTGAATCGATCCTCGCCTATTTCAAAGCCCGTGGCTTAGAGTACGTACTTTTCAAGAAAATGCCGCCCCAGAAAAGCCGGTTCTGGGGACTGGGCGGGGACCTGATCCTCATTGACACGGAAACAGAAGGCGTCGATATCACTCAATTCCTGAGCCAATGCCGGTCTGTATACAATTCGGTGCCTGTAGTGACATTTCACGACGGGCCGCGGGGCGCCCGCGAAGCGGAGTTGGTCAGGATGGGAGCCTTCGACGCCCTGCCCAGGCACATGGACCAGCGGAATACACAAATATACCTCGATCGAGCCATCACCCAGGCTGTTCAGGTCAAGAAACTGATTTCCCTTACATGGACCGATCACCTGACCGGTCTCTATAACCGGCGGTTCCTGTACGAGAACCTGGAAAGTGAGATCCGGCGAAAATCCAGGACCGGTAAGGACCTCACCGTGGCTCTTCTCGATCTGGATAATTTTAGTGCTTTTAACGACACCTATGGTTACCTCAAGGGAGACGATGTCCTCGCGGAAATCGCTCATATCATCCAGTTTTCCATCCGCAAAGGGATCGACAGCGCCTACCGGTATGGTGGTGACGAGTTTTTGTTCATTCTGCCTGAGACCGATCTTCGCCAGGCGGAGGGGACCCTGGAGAGGATCCTGTACAAGGTGACTGGGCGTATTTCGGAAAAGCTCACCTTCAGCATCGGACTGGCGCTTCTGGGTGCCTGCGACCGGGCGCCGGACGTCGTACGCTGTGCTGAAAAAGCCATGCTTAAGGCCAGGGACAAGGGTGGAGACAACGTTGTCAAGGCGGTGTGCACGGAAGAAGATCAAAAATGGCTGGATGGGACGAAGGTCATTTGAAAGGCCGTAAAGACCTTTCGACACTGTGACGCGGGGACACTGGGACACGGAGAGAACTTCGCAGCACCCGGCCGATGCAACGCGGTGCATGGCTGCACCTGGGCACCAGTTTACCGGATTTCCGCGTCCAGAGAAGCACGCTCCCCCAACCTCCACCATTCAATTACCATTCACCATTCACAGCACTTAGCTATTCTCACGGGAAAGGAGGACACCCCATGTCCGATGAAAAAAAAGCCATCATCCACATCGACCCGGCGGAAGAGACAGGGCGCTATGCCAACGCCGCCACCATCATGCATTCCCCTACCGAGTTTATTATCGATTTCATGATGCTTCTGCCCGGGGACCGGCGAAAAGTGGTCTCGCGGGTCCTCACCTCCCCCAGCCACGCCAAACAGTTCGCTAACGCGCTCATGGAGAATGTCGGCAAATATGAGGCAACCTACGGGGAGATAACGGTCCCGGGCAAGGAACCGCAGTTTGCGGGGACGGTAAATTAGGGCGAATCTAAAATCCAACAACCAAGATCCAAGAATACTTCTATTTAATCAGCAAGGAGCTAAGGCCATGGGTTATTCCCCCCTTTTGGATTTTGGATCTTGGACCCGTCATCACGCCTTAAAAAAAGCATTGGCGATAAAACCAGCGAGGGGCGCCATGAACCACGTGCAGGCCAGGCGGACGGCTGTAAAGCGCCAGCCGAGGATACCCACCTCAATGGGGAGGCGGGCCACGGAAAGCAGCGACCAGGCGGTGATGTAGGCCACCATGGTCCCGTAACCGGCTCCGGCCTGAAAGAACCCGGCCACCATGGGCATGGAGACAAAGGGGCCGCCCGGGGTCAGGCCTCCAGCGGCAGTGCCTATCACGATCCCTTTCCAGCCCGATTCGGCGCCCACCCACTGACCGATGACTTCCTTCGGCAGGAGGACCTGCACCATCCCGGCGACGATGAACGCCAGGAACAGGAGAGGCAGGATCTGGATGAGGATGGTGAA
>Ga0209536_100008437_pt1 | contig 15443 bp, 16 predicted proteins | sample DeeMarSeWOR28_12_FD_187461 | JGI IMG/M metagenome (GOLD analysis project Ga0209536, IMG submission 187461) | Marine sediment microbial communities from White Oak River estuary, North Carolina - WOR-2-8_12 (SPAdes) (version 2) | ecosystem: Environmental > Aquatic > Marine > Intertidal zone >...
CCGGCCGCGTCGGCCCAGCTGCTCACCACGTCCGCCAACCCGGTCACGATGTCGCAGCGTGCCGAGGCAGCGGCACAGCAGATCCTCGCGGCGGTGGCCGCTCCAGCAGCGATCCTCATCCCAGAGGAGTACCGCGGCCTGACCTACGGCTACGTGTGGGGTGAAGGCTACCAGGTCGATCCGGACCGGACCGACGGTCCCGCAACCGGCGTCCGCTTCATTCTATACGAGGTCGTGGTGAATCCGGTCACCGGTGAGATCACCGGCGTCGGAGACGAGATCGGACACGTGGATTTGATCGATCTGAGCACGGATACCGAGGCGTCGGTGCAGCTGACCGTGGTTGCCGGCGCCACGACGTACCTCGATTACACCGCAACGGCGGCCGGCCCGCCGACCGCCCCGACCTTCACCATTGTCGGCCTCATCACCGACGGCGAGACCCAGGCTGATTTCGAGCTCTCGGCCTCTGCAGTGGTCACCTTCGTCAGCGTCACACTCAATCTCGACTACGAGATCTCGGTGGGCACCGACTTCGTGATCACGGCCGCACTGAGTCTCGAGACCGATGCCGAAGAGAACTTCAGCGTGGAGGTGGATGTAACCTTCACCCATCAAGGCTTCCCAGTTAGTGTCACCGGCAGCATCACCAACGATCTCGGTACGCTGCAGGTCCGTGCCAACGGCAACCTGTTCGCGACGATAACGGTAACCGAGTCGAGCATCACGGTGCTCGGTGCAGACGAGCAGCCCTTGGATCAGGATGAGATCAACGCCCTGCGGGATCTAGTTGAAATGCTGGAGGACGTCTTCGACGTTTGGGAAGACTTGTTCGAGCCAGTGGAGTTCCTGTTCGAGGGACCGCAGTCCTAGTCATAGGTGTGAGTGAGTCGTGCAGTGGCCGCCCCGGCGGTCACTTCACGGCTCACGCTTCACTTCATAGATGTTGGCCACTACAACGTCGCCCGTGTGCAGGTCGACCGGTATCAGAATCCTGCTATAGTCCCCTCCCTCGAACGCATCAATCCGGGTCCAATGCCGGGGCAAGTCATCAGAGGTGAACACGAGAAGCGGTAACTCACCCGCCGTGGGAATCCATTCCATACCGGGAAAGCCCTCGCTCGCCCCCCAACCCTCGGCATGCAGTACCCCGCGCACCGAGCCAGGACTCCATGCGCCGGTCAGATCGCTGAGAACCCAGTGGTTCTGCTCGCCCGGCGCGAGCGAACCGTAAACAGCCAGTCTGGTCGAAGGGGAGTCGAGCCGCTGGTCGAGCTCCTCCTCTGCGAGCGGGATGTCCTGGCCTGAGTCAGCGCCCAGTAGAGTGCAAGCCCGACGCAAGTGACCGGCTTGGTCGGCCCCCACCGCACGACGGGCCCGATTGATCTCGCTGAGGGCAACAACCAGTAGCTCACGTTCGATGTTGAAGTCGCGCCGGTCGCGCTGCCTCTGAGCCACTAGACACGATCTCCGTTTGTGCCTTCATCAGGATACGCCGCCTCTTTGCGGCGCGCCGACGAGGCTTGCTTCCGCTGTGTCGTCGACAATATTGCAGTCGGTGAATCGAGGACACCATAAGCACTGGCGCAACATCGGAGATACAGAGCATGAGAACGCTTCCCACCGGCCTGTTGGCTTTGACATTGGTATCCGGTTTCGCGGCGAGCGCGTACCCACAGATTTCCCGGCACGGCCTTGAGGTGCGCGGCGGGGTGGCGATACCCGCCTTCGACTTCGCCGATGTTTCCAAGCCAGGGCCGGCGTTCGGATTGGGATATCAATTCCACCCAACGGGGAATTGGTTGGTCATGTTCGATGCCGACTACAGCTCCCAGCCAGCCGACGATGACGGCCTCAAGGTCACGATCTATCATTTCCTCGGCAAGCTCGGAATAGACCTGGTGGACCGGGCCAGCCCCTGGTCCTTCATTCTGAACGCCGGTGCCGGGCTGCTGCTATTCGATTTCGAGCAAGAGATCTTCGGGACCAAGCGATACTTCGGAACCAACTTCGGGGCCAAGGTCGGATACGCCCCGACCGAGAGGGTGACCGTCTATGCCAACGTTCAAGCTGACGTTGCCTTTTCCGAGTCCTCTGGCCTCATTCCGACGAGCAACGCGTGGGTTTGGCCGGTGACCTTGGGCCTGGCGTACCGGCCCTGAGACCGGCGGATAGTCGACATCTGCGACGGGTCCGGGCACGTGCTGTGGTGGCGAGATCGTCCTACCAGCAGCGTTGCCGCGCGAGTCTGACGGCTACTTGGGCAATCTCTGGTCTCGAGTCTTGGCCGTGTCGGCGATGCGAGTCAGCACCCGCTCGGTGAAATCGAGCCGGTCGGAAACGTCACCTAGTTCCTCACGCATCCCGTCCACGCTCTCGCGCAGCGTATTGATCGACTCCGTTAGACCGCTCAGCTCGCCCTTTCCCAGCTGGGGTCGTCGTTTGACCCAAGCATATGTGATCATCCCGAGCCCACCGAGCACCGAACCGGCAATGATCACCATCTCGAGCAAATTCATGATTTGCCAGCTTTCCATGATCGAGGCTCCGGATGAATGGTCTGCCAAATATATGCACGGTCCGCAGGGGCCGCGTCGATCGCGGGCGTGATGCCTGTTTCCCTCCCCACGGCAACGTTCTAGCGACCCACCGTATCTAACCTGACACGACGACCCACTTGCCGGAGGACGTGAGATGGATCCCGCATACCGCTGGACATTCCTGGGCCTGTGTGCCATGGCCGTTGTGGTAGTCGCGCCCAGGTTCGACGAACTCGCCGGGTTGATCCGTGATCGCCTCGGTCATGAAACGACACCCCAACACGACCAACAGTCGCGTGACATGCTGCTGGATCGTCAGTTCGACTTGGGATCAGGCGGGACTCTCACGGTCGAGGTTCCCGACGGCGATGTGATGGTCCGGACCAGCCCGGACTCGCGAGCGTCGGTACAGGTCGTCGTCTCTGCGCACGACCGTGCCTGGGGCCGACAAGTCTTCGAACGCATGGAGTTCGCTGTCAGGCGCTCAGGAGACGACCTGAGTGTAACTGCCACGAGTCCTCGCGTACAAGACAACGAGTGGCGTGACAACCGTGGTGTCGGTGTGCAGGTGGAGATCACGCTTCCGCAGAGCTTCAACCTGGACGTGGCAACCAGCGATGGAGACATCGACATCGGCGATGTCGCGGGACGGATCGAGTTGCGCACTTCGGACGGCGACATCGTCCTGGGGAACGTGCGCGGGCCGGCGCTCACCGTCACGACCAGTGACGGCGACGTGAGCGCCGCTTCGATAGCGGCAGAGCGGCTTGCCATCCAGACCCACGACGGGGACGTGGATGTGACTGTGGACTCGCGCTCCGCCCGGATCGCCACCGGGGACGGCGACATACATCTCCATCTGGCTGCAGGGGGTGAGGTCACACTACGAACAGGAGACGGAGACATCACCATCTACGCCGACCCAAGTTTGAATGCAAATGTTGAGCTACGCGGCGAGGATGTGCTCGTGGGACCGGGATTCAGTCTCGAGGGCAGAGTAGATCGTCGCGGCGCCCAAGGTCAGCTGAACGGCGGCGGCCCGCTGTTGGTGGCAGAGACTGGTGACGGCACGATCTCGATCCGGAGCAGGTAACAGTCGCAAGGGGGAATGACAATACCGAGCGGTGGAGGGCCGCAGCGCCCCCACCGCCCGGCAAATCCTTATCCTTCGTCGAGCTCGAGTATCCCCTCTTCTACTGCGATCGCTTTCGCTTTCTCGATCAGCTCCAGCAACTCGGGCAATAGATCAACACGGATGGTGATCCCACTCTTGGAAGGGCGCGGCTCATCGGCCTCGTTGCGAAACCACTGACGCACCCCCAAGAGATCGTAACCCTTGAACTTGGAGAGGGATACACGCACTTCCTCGCGGTTGTTCTTGGGAAAACTGCCCACCACGATCTCGTCGTCTGGCATGTAACCTCCTTGGAGTGAGCCAACAAGATGGCTGGGATGGACGCACCGCGCTAGTGCGGCCGATTAGCGCGAAACGCGAAACTGGGCCTACCTGCCCCTGCCTCCCTCGTCACGCTATCCTTCGAACGGCATTATCGACTTGGACATCCAATGCAGAATAATGAAGACACTCTGATAGTCGGTGCAGGTCCCATCGGGCTCGCATGCGCCATCTCGGCCAAGCGTCGCGGATTCGACCCACTGGTCATAGACGCGGGCGCCATCGTCAACTCGATATTGCATTACCCCGCCGGGATGAGCTTCTTCACGACCCCCGAGCTACTGGAGATCGGCGGCCATCCTTTCACTTGTGCCGCTGAGAAGCCCACCCGGGAGGAGGCACTGATGTACTACCGCGGAGTGGTGCGAGCGGAGCGGCTACGCGTGCTGCCCTACACCAAGTTGCTGACAGCGGTCAGATCGGACTCCGGGTTACAATGCCACCTGGAACACGATGTCGCCCGGCTTCACGCGTCGGTTACAACACCGTCTTCGCGCTCCGCGCATCAGACCGACGAGCAGGAGATCCAGACCGAGCGACTGATTCTGGCAACCGGCTACTACGACAATCCCAACTCGTTGGGTGTGCCGGGTGAGGATCTCCCGCATGTAAGCCACTACTTCGACGAAGCTCACGCCAGCGTCGGGTTAGACGTCGTGGTGATCGGTGGCAGGAACTCGGCGGTCGAGGCGGCGTTGCTGCTGTCTCGTGCAGGCGCGCGGACGACTCTGGTGAGCCGGGATCCCGATTTCTCCGGCAGCGTGAAGTACTGGCTCAAACCCAATATTGAGAATCGCATCCGGGCCGGCGAGATCGAGGCTTACATGAGCACCGTGGTTACCGGAATCGAGCAGGGGGAGGTGAGCATCCGACTGGCCGATCGCACCACGAAACGGCTGCGCGCGGACCGGGTGTACGCGCTGATCGGGTTTCACCCCGACTTCGATCTGTTCCGGCGGATCGGGATCAAACTCGATCCGGACGGCGGTGTGCCACAACTCGATCCAGAGACGCTGGAAACCAACGTTCCCGGAGTGCACATGGCGGGTAGCATCACAGCCGGTCAGGCAACTGCGACGGTCTTCATCGAGAACGGTCGGCTGGACGGGGAAAAGATATTCGTGACACCCTGAGCCGATGTTGGACCTGAACAAGGAACCGAGGACCGCGTCCCCTTTCGACGCGGCCCTCGGCACAGGTAGGAATCTCGTTAGCTCTGCGGCAGCACCACGGTGTCGATCACGTGGATCACGCCATTGCTGGCCTCGATATCTGTGGCCACGATCTTGGCGTCGTCGACCATCGGAGTTCCGTCCTTGATCGAAACTCGCAGCGACTGACCCTGCACGGTCTTGGCGCTCTGAATCCCAACTACGTCCTTCGCCATGACGCGACCCGCCACCACGTGGTAGGTCAGCACGGCCTTCAACTTCTCCTTGTTCTCGGGCTTCAGCAGATCTTCCACGGTGCCCGCGGGAAGCTTGGCAAAGGCCTCGTCTGTGGGGGCGAAGACGGTGAACGGACCGTCACCCTGAAGCACCTCGACCAGGCCAGCGGCCTTGACGGCGGCCACCAGAGTGTTGAACTGACCGGCCGCGATAGCAGTGGCGACGATGTCGGGCTTCGCCTGCTGGGAGTACATCTGGGCCGAAACTGGCGCCGTCGAGACTGCGAGCAGGGCAACTAACCCTGCAACCGGAAAAATTCTCTTCACCTGCATTATGGAACCTCCTCAAAAAGTGGTGGAACAACCAACTGGAAACTCATGTCCATCAATTGTCGAGCAAAGTTAAGTGGAAAGTAGTTTTTGTCAAGGCTTTGCCCAACTCAAACTATTGACACAACTTAGACAATAATCTATCATATGGCATGACGAACGACGCATTGAAAACCGACCTTAAGCGCCATCCGATTCAGGTCGTGGCACGGCGCTCGGGGCTAACCCCCGACGTGTTACGCGCCTGGGAGAAGCGGTATTCCGTGGTTACGCCGGCCCGAAGCGATGGCGGAAGGCGTCTGTATTCGGACGCGGATATCGATCGGCTGCGGCTGATCCAGGAGGCCATGGCTGGGGGCAGGCGAATCGGGCAACTGGCGGGCCTGCGCTCAGAAGAGCTTCTGGATTTAGTCAAGGAAGATCGACGCGAAGCCGTGTCTCATCCCGTCAGCGCAGGCCAAGTGGCGCCTCACAGCGACCCGGACGTGCACCTGGCGGAATGTATGGACGCCGTCAGGTCGCTGGATTCCACGTGGCTGCGGACGGCGTTCGGCCGCGCCGTGATTGCGCTACGTCCGGAGGCCTTCATCGACGACGTGGCAACACCGTTGATGCATCGCATCGGCCAGATGTGGAAGGAAGGCAAGCTCACTCCGGGACACGAACACCTCGCCAGCACCGTTATCCGCCAGACTGTGGCCGAGGTGACCGACGCCCTGCAGCCGCAAAACGGCGCCTCCCGCTTGGTGGTAGCCGCCCCTGCGCATCAGCGCCACGAGATCGGCGCCATGTTGGTCACGGCCACTGCTGCGCTCGAAGGGTGGCAAGTCACCTACCTTGGGGGCGACCTGCCGGCTCGGGACATCGCCCTGGCAGCCGAGCAGTTGGCCGCACGAGCGGTAGCACTCAGCCTGACCCACCCCGCCGACGACCCCCACCTCGAGGAGGAGTTGAAGTCCTTACGGCTCATGTTGCCCGACTCGGTGTCGATCCTGATCGGCGGACAAGTGGCAGCAGCATACAGACACATTATTGACAGTATCGGAGCAGTCCATACGGCCGACCTCGCCAGCCTGCGTGCGGCGCTGCAGCAGATCGACCTCAAGCGGTAGCCCAACCAACAGGTCATCCAGTTCCACCCAAAAACCCGGACCAGTTCTCCGTCCGGGTTTTGTCCGTTGAGTGTCTAGCCAAGCAATCGACAAACACTTGACAACTGGACACTGACTCCCTAGTTTGCGGACAGCAACTAGACAATCCGCAACCGAGCCGCGGATTCTCTAGACATTCACTGGACAAACGTGAAAGGGGATTTCCAACATGTCCGACTCAACAACTCGTCCGTGGCCTCGCGCACTGGCAGCCGCGCTGGCTGTAACAATCATGTTCTCGGCGTGCAGCGACGACGAGGCGGTGAACTCGCCCGCGACCGACGACCTCGTGGAGACCGCGCAGAGTGCCGGCAGTTTCAACACGCTGCTGACTGCTCTCGACGCGGCCAATCTGACCTCGGCGCTGCAAGGCGCGGGTCCGTTCACCGTCTTCGCGCCAACGGATGACGCCTTCGACGCGCTTCCCGCAGGCGTGTTGGATGGTCTGTTGGCCGACACGGATGCACTCGCTGAGGTTCTGCTGTATCACGTCGTGCAAGGAGAGCTGACGGCCGCAGATCTAGACGGATATTCTTCCGTAACGACCCTCCAGGGCCAGGAAATCGCGGTCACCTCCGGCAGTGTTGTCTTGAACGGCGTGACCGTAAGCCAAGCTGACATCATGGCCGAAAACGGGATAATCCACGTGATCGGAGAAGTGCTACTGCCCCCGTCGCTGGATATACCGGCAACCGCAGCCGCGAATTCCGACTTCTCGACCCTCGCGGCCGCCGTGAGCGCGGCCGGCCTGAGTCAGGCATTGGCCGCCGAGGGTCCGTTCACGATATTCGCCCCGACCGATGCGGCGTTTGAGGCTCTGCCGGCTGGCACGCTCGAAGCGCTGCTGGCCGACCCCGACGCGCTGAGCGAGATCCTGCTGTACCACGCGGTGGCCGGTAAGATCTTCTCGCGCGACCTCGACGGCGTGGTCTCGACCGAGACCCTGGCCGGGTTCCCCGTGCTGTTCGTTCTATCTGAAGGGGCCCGAGTGAATGACGCCAACATCGTGGCGACCAACGTGCTGGCCACCAACGGCGTGATCCACGTGATCGACAAGGTGTTACTGCCCCCGACGAAGGACATCGTCGAGACCGCTGTGGATGCCGGATTCTCCACGCTCGCTACTGCCTTGGGTGCCGCGAACCTCGTGGGCACCCTGCAGGGAGACGGTCCGTTCACCGTCTTCGCACCCACGGATGACGCCTTCGCTGCTCTCCCTGAGGGCGCACTCGACGGTTTGTTGGCGAACATCCCCGAACTGACCGAGGTGCTGCTCTACCACGTAGTGGGTGGTCAGGTCTTCGCCGGAGACCTCATGGGTGTGACGACGAGCCCGACCCTGCTGGAAGGTAAGTCAGTCTTCTTCGACTTGACTTCCGGTGTCAAGGTCAATGACGCCAACGTCATTACCAAGGACATCATTGCCACCAACGGCGTGATTCACGTAATCGACAGCGTGCTGTTGCCCAACTAACCACTTTCTTCGGCAGGGGCGTCTTCGGATGCCCCTGCCTCAAACGGCCGGGCTCACAGGAGCAAACGCAAGTGTCCCTTCACGTCATAGAGAGAAGCCAGACCATACTTTCCGATATCGCCACGGTATTCTCCTTCTTCGAAGAACCCGACAACCTGAGTCTCATCACACCCCCGTGGCTCAACTTCAGAGTCTGCAACAGCTCCGACACGCGAATCAAGCAGGGCACCAGAATCGAATACACCATTCGTTGGTTTGGTCTGCCAATGAAGTGGGTGTCACTCATCGACCGGTACGAACCGGGCGTCTGCTTCGCGGACCGGATGATCGAGGGGCCTTACCGCTCGTGGCATCACACCCACAGCTTCAGCTCGGTCAACCAATACGTAGCCATGAACGACCGCGTCGAGTACGAGATGCCGCTGGGAGCGCTGGGTGACCTGGCGCACACGCTGTTGGTTAGACGGCAGCTACAATCCATCTTCGACTATCGCGCTCGCAAGATCGGTGAGTTGTTCGCACAGCGGGCATAGTCGCCCGCAGTCGAACACAACCTCGAATAGCCTGCCAGCTCAACCGTCGCCGAGCGACTTTCCCCGAACGGATTCGATACTGTCGAATCGCCGCCGGATCAGGCCGAGCTGCCGTTCCGTCTCGTCGTACTGTTTCACGGCGTTGGACAAGTGCCGGCCCACCAGCTCGTAGGCGCGCTCGAAATGGGCCAGTTGCTGCTGGAGACCGCTCAGAGAGTCGAGGATCTCTCTGGCTCGCTCCTCTACCTCGAGGCCCCGCAGCCCATGGAGAATGGCAACGAGATAGGCGTACAGCGTGTTGGGCGAAACCGGAATGACCTTCCGATCCAGCGCGTAAGACGACAGGCTGGGCTCTCCCGCGTCGTTCCCGGCGACGACTGCCTCATAGTAGACGTTCTCGGCGGGTATGTACATCAGGGCGAAATCGTAGGTGCCCTCATCGGGACGGATGTACTTTGCGGCAATCTCGTCCACCCGTTCCCTCAGGCTGCGGTTGAAGGCCCGGCGCTCGCGAGCATCCTCGCCCGCCGCAGCGTTGAGCATCCGCTGGCATGCCTCGAGTGGGAACTTGGAGTCGATCGGCACCAGCCTGTCACCGATCTTCACTACTGCGTCAACGCGATCGCCGGACTTGAATCCGTGCTGCAAGTCGTATAGCGGGAATGGGAACACTTGTCGCAGCAGTTCCTCGAGCCAGACTTCTCCCAACGTTCCTCTCAACCGCGGTACTCGTAGTAACTCCTGCACTTCGGTTACCGCCTTGCCCATGTTCTCGAGGCGGGAGGTGGCTGCGGCCAACTGGACCAGCTGTCGCTGTACTTCACCCAGCGACCGCGCCTGTTCGGCGCTGCCCTCCGCCAGCGCCCGCGGCACTTCATGCTGAGACGTGACGACGGAGTCGAGGCGAGCCCTCAGCTCAATAAGCTGCTGCTGCAATAACGTTAGATCGTGTTCGGCTCCACCCCGGAGCTGCAACCCCAACAAGATGATGGACAGACAAACGACACCCACGAGGAGAACAACGATGAATGTGGTCACGGACTGATGATCTCCCGCGAAGTCGTCTCAAGTTAGCATCGATTTGCCATCGGTCTCAACACGGCGCACGCGCGGGCCCGACCCGACAGTCGCGACTCCTGGCCACGCTCTAAGACTCGCCGGTGCTACCGAACCCTCCTTGACGGTCGGTTGAGACCCCCACATCTCCCGGCTCCCAATCCAGCACCGCGAACTGGCTCAGAATCACCTGAGCGATTCGCTCACCGTGCCCGATCACCACAGGTTGACGCGAGTCGTTGCGCAGCATGATGAGCCACTCATCCGGATAGTCCGCGTCTATCGTTCCGGGTGCGTTGGGGAGTATCAGACCACGCTGGAACGCCATCGAAGACCGGATCCTGACTTGAGCCTCATATCCCCGAGGGACCCGAGCCTTGAAACCGGTCGGCACTAGCGCGGTGTCCCCCGGTTGGAGCTCGAGGCACCCTGCATCAACGCGGACCTCATCTGTCACACCATTCGCGCCGCGGCGGATCCGGACCGAACGGCCCTTGAGATATGCGCGTACGTCGTAGCCCGCCGATCCCTCCGTTTCACGGGCCGGAACGGTCACGTCATCGCTGAGAGCGTGGAACACGATCCTCGGAATACTCTCGCCCATGGCAGGCTAGCGACCCTCCTTGGCACTCTTGATCCTTCCAGCCTGTTGCAGCGACCGCCGTAACAGGAACTCGATCTGGCCGTTCAGGCTGCGCAAATCGTCGTTGGCCCAGCGCTGAACGGCCTCAAGCACCTTGCGATCGATCCGTAACAAGAACGGCTTTCGATCAGCCACAATCACTCACTGGTAGATCGTTCCAGTGTTCACCACGGGCTGAGTACCGCGATCAGAGCAGAGAACAGTGAGTAGGTTGCCGACCATCGCAGCTTTCCGCTCTTCATCGAGTTCGACGATCTCCTTCTTGGACAGATAGTCCAATGCCAGATCCACCATTCCTACCGCTCCCTCGACTATCTTCGTTCGGGCCGCTACGACTGCGCTCGCCTGCTGTCGCTGCAGCATGGCGTGAGCAATTTCCGGTGCGTACGCCAGATGGCTTATACGCGCTTCGAGAACTTCGACGCCCGCCTTCTCCAACCGGGCTTGGACCTCGCCTTTCAACTGTTCCGAGATCTGGCTGGTATGACTGCTCAATGCCACATCGCCATGCTCGTGAGCGTCATACGGATAGTCGGTGGCCAAGTTGCGCACGGCGGCTTCACTCTGCACGTGTACGTAGTTCACGTAGTCGTCGACCTCGAACATCGCCTCGGCCGTGTCGATCACCTTCCACACAACCACGCATCCGATCTCGATCGGATTGCTGTTGGAGTCGTTGACCTTGAGCTTGCCGGTTTCGAAGTTGCGCACCCGCAGCGAGATCTTGTGCTTCGTGTAGAACGGGTTGGCCCACCTGAGGCCAGGAGCCTTGGCGGTACCCGTATAGCTGCCGAACAGCTGCAACACCCGGGCTTCGTTGGGATTCACGATGAACAGCCCTGCCCAAAACACGAACAGCACCGTCCACACCACCGAGGCCGCGATGATCGCAACCACCTGCTCATTAGCGATAGCCATGATGCCCCATGCGGTAGTGGCTGCGTGCAGAATCAACAACCCGAAAAGCGCCACGAACCCGGAGGCAACCTGGCGTTCTGTTTCGCGGAACATGACCCACCTCCTTTGTGATATCGACATGATATCATATTGATTCCATTCCCGCAAGTGTTCGGGACCGACTCAGCTGGTTGCGGAACCCTGTCCACAGCGGGTCGGAGCGGGGGCACCCTCCTCAACCCGGCGCATTGCCGCAAGGCCGTCCCTGCGGCAACTTGTCAGCGTAGCATCCGTCCGGCCTGCTGGAACACGCACCCGGCGATCGGTGGGTCCAGTCCCGATCTGGCCCGACAACTCTCACATGGACACCCCGTCAGAGCAGAAGACTGAAACGGGAGCTGAAGATGATCCACATGATGGCGCAGTACAGCATAAAGGCGGACCGGATAGCCCAGGTCCGCCAGATCATCCAGGACTTCGTAGCAGCCGTCAAGCGGAACGAGACCGACACGCTCAGCTACGACTCATTCCAACTGTGGGATACGTCGTCGTTCGTTCACGTCATGACGTTTGCGGACGAAGCCGCCGAGGAACGTCACCGTACGGCGGCCTACACCCGGGATTTCGTGGACGCCCTGTACCCCCATTGTGACGAGCGGCCTCAATTCCGCAATCTGAGCCTCATCGCATCGGCCAAGAGATAACGCTTTGCCACCGGCCGCAGGATTGCACATGCGACCCGACCGACGCCACTAGACATCTGTTTGGAAACCTCGTATCCCTCCTTCTGTCCCAGCTCATAGACAGCACAAGATCGGGAGGTACCGATGCGCCATCTCGTTGCGATCGTGCTGGCAGGCTCATTGTTTCTGCCGCACCACGCATCCGCTCAGGAGTCCGTCTCCAGATACACAAGGGATTTCGAGAAACGCGAAGGGTACTTCACGCTGTACTGGGATGCACAGGAGGCACGTCTCCTGCTCGAGGTTTCCCGCTTCGGCGAAGAGTTTCTCTATCTCACGTCGCTGGCCACCGGCGTTGGTAGCAGTCGCCTGGGGTTGGACCGCGGCGCGATCAGCGAAGCTGCGATTGCTCGGTTCGAACGCCATGGAGGAGTGGTACTACTTGTATACGCCAATCCGCGGTTTCGGGCCGAGGAGACCACCAATCCATCACTGGTCCGGTCGGTTGAAGAGTCATTCCCGACGTCCACCGTAGCGGCGTTCGAGGTGCTGGCAGAGGAGGAGGATGGAACCGTCTTGATCGACGCCACGAGGCACTTCATTGCAGATCATGTCGGAGTGATCCAACGACTCGCCGCCACAAACCAGGGCTCATTCAGCTTGGACCGCGAACGCAGCACGGTGTACCAACCGCACACCAAGGCGTTCCCGTTCAACACCGAGGTCGAGATCGCCCTGACGTTCACAAGCTCCAACCCCGGCTCGTTGATCCGGTCGCATGCGCCAAATGCCAGAGCCATCACACTACGGCAACATCACTCGTTGGTGGAGCTTCCCGATGAAGGCTACCGGCCCAGGCGCGGCGATCCTCACATCGGAGTGTTTGGGATCAGCTACTTCGACTTCGCCAAATCGTTCGATGGCAGGTATGAGTCGCGGTACATCATGCGCCACAGGCTCGAGAAGGCAGATCCAAGTGCGACCGTAAGTGAGCCACTCGAGCCGATCGTCTACTATTTGGACTCTGGCATACCAGAGCCATATCGCACCGCATTCCGCCAAGGGGCGCTGTGGTGGAACGCTGTCTTCGAAGCTGCAGGGTTCCGCAACGCGTTTCGCGTTGAAGACATGCCGCGCGGCATGGACCCGATGGACGCCCGGTACAATGTCATACAGTGGGTGCACCGCAGTGACGCCGGGTCATCGATCGGACCTTCCTTCGTCGATCCTCGCACCGGTGAAATCATCAAGGCCGCCGTCCGCATGGACTCTCACCGATCGCTGACGGACTTCAACATCTACTCGGGCACCCTACCGGCGACCGCCGAGCAGGGCGACGCGGCTCTCTCCGATTGGTACGCGTCACTCGACCCCAATGTGAGCGCCGAAGATTTCGTGATGGCACGCCGGCGGCAACATGCCGCGCACGAAGTGGGACACACCCTCGGACTGTCACACAACTTCATCGCCGCCAGCTACGGTCGCGCCTCGGTGATGGACTACCCAGCACCACTCATCAAACTGACCGACGGTCAGATCGACTTGTCCGATGCATACCGCAACGGGCCAGGAGCATACGACTCGGTTGCGATCCGGTACGCCTACACCGAGTTCGTTCCGGCACAGGAGGAAGCCGGTCTGCGAGCAATAGTCGATGAGGCAACCGCACGTGGCATCGCATTCAACGCCGATGGCGACAACGCCAGCTGGGGCTCCTATCCCGAAGTCACTCAGTGGATCAACGGCGCAGATCCGCTAGCGGAGCTCAGTAGAGTCCTCGAGGTACGCCGTTTCCTGATCGATCGTTTCGATGAGACGGCAATCCGTGAAGGTCAGCCCATGGCTTGGCTCAGCCAACGATTTGGCCCGGTCTACTTGCACCATCGCTACACCCTCGAGGCAGTGATCAAAGCGATCGGTGGGATGGAATACCGCTATGCAGTGAGGGGTGACAGACTGGCTGCAACTAAGATCATCGAGCCACAGCGCCAGCGCCAGGCTCTGGAACTAGTGCTCGATGCGTTGGAGCCCGAAGAGCTCGCAGTGCCCGAGAGCGTACTGAGCCTCATGGCACCACGGGCCTACGGGTACCCCAGTGACACGTGGCATTTGGGAAGCAAGGCCGCTCCGGCATTCGATCAAGTGGGGGCAGCCCGCACTCTAGCGACCATGGCCATAGAGCGGATCCTGGCACCGCAGCGAGTAGCACGCCTTGTGGCTTTCAATGCCAGAGACAACGCATCACCGGCTCCGGAAGAGGTCATCGCCCGAACGATCGAACGCACTTGGGGCGCCCCACGCGGTGGTCCCGGAGCGACATACCGCCGGGTCGTGCAGCGCGTCGTCGTTGACGAACTCATCGACCTGGCCGCCGACACCTCCGCTACGGTCGAGTCCCGTGCTGCCGCTGAATGGGGACTCAGGCGCATAGCGGAAATGATCAGCACGTACGCAGTACGCTTGCCAGAGGAGGAAGCCCATCACATGAAGGCCGCGGCCGACATTCAGCGCTTCCTGGACCGTCCCGACGCAACCGCCGTGCGGAGCGTGCCGGTCGCGCCACCGCCGGCTGCACCAATTGGTGGCGGGAATTAGGCCAACTCTTACGAGTCTGTGAGATATGGCAGCGCATGGGTAAACGCCGCCGAGCTGCCGTCACGACCATCGTGGCGGAGTTGACGACCCGGCGGGCACGTCGGTGATTGGCCCGCCATTCCGCTCCCCGGTTTCGCGCAAGTTGCGTCGCAGGCCGGGTTGCTAACATCTGCAACCACCCGGCGTCTAATCAACGGACATCAGAACCGTCCCGTCGGGAACGGGAAGGGAGGAACCCATGAAACCCGTAGCACAAATCGCACTGACAGCCTTGCTCTCGGCCACATTGGTCGGTTCTGGCGAGGCGCAGTGGGGGCCGCGCGGAACCGGATACGGATTCGGTATGAGGAGCTGGCTGCTGTACGAGAACGGTGTCGACAGCCTGGCTGCGAGAATCGACCTCAGCGAGCAGCAACGCACTCAGCTGGCCGAGCTGGCCCAGACCTTCCGCGCCGAGAACGCAGATGCAATAGAGCGGCTGAACAATATGCGGGCCGAAGTCGACGCACTGTCGACCGAGGACCAGCGACCCACCCGCTCAGCCATGGCCAGGATAGCCGAGGAATACAACTATCCGGAGCGGGATCTCAGACCAGCTCTCGACCGGCTACACAATGAAATGAGTGGCATCATTACCGTTGAGCAGCAGTCACAGCTACTCCGGGGATCGGCTCGGGGATTCGGCAGGGCCGGGACCC
>Ga0209536_100008438_pt1 | contig 15442 bp, 9 predicted proteins | sample DeeMarSeWOR28_12_FD_187461 | JGI IMG/M metagenome (GOLD analysis project Ga0209536, IMG submission 187461) | Marine sediment microbial communities from White Oak River estuary, North Carolina - WOR-2-8_12 (SPAdes) (version 2) | ecosystem: Environmental > Aquatic > Marine > Intertidal zone >...
AAAGGCGCACTGATGGCGCACTCACCAGCAAATAATGGCAATAAAACACCAGAATCAACAACCATCAAGACACCCTATAATATTGATTTTATTGTTGCTCCATTCACCATGAAGCAAGGATGTGCCTATTGAATGCTGCCGTTCAATTTCATCATCATGATAATCGGAAACCGTAGAACCCTGATCAATCGTACCCATCCGATTGATCTGGTCCATATTGAACACCAGTGCTTCCACAATGCTGGTTTTGCCCGCTCCACCATGCGCGCCGGTCACGATATTTCTCAGCTCATCGCTTTTATAAATCTTCAACGTTCCTCCTTATTGCAGAAAAATTCAAAAATTACCGAATTGCCGGAAAATTATTGATAAAAGATTTTTAAGCTAACAAAATCGAAAAATTATTGCAAGGGAAAAAGGGGTTGTTGTGATCAGTTATTGATGTGCTGTAGAACAGTGTGACTCAGGTTTTCGACGGTGTAGGGTTTATTCAGCACATCAACAAATCCATATTTTCTAAATTCGGCCATAATTGGATCATTCGAATATCCGCTCGACACAATGGCCTTTACAGCAGGGTCAATTTTTTTCAGGCGTGTTATCGTTTCCTTGCCCCCCATCCCACCAGGTATGGTCAGATCCATAATGATCAGATCAATCGGGCGGTTTTCTTTTTTGGCAAGCTGATATCTTCTCAGCGTTTCGATACCATCTTCGGTTTCGACAACCTCATATCCCAGGTGGCAGAGTATGTTTCGTGACAGTTCACGAACGGTCGGTTCGTCATCCATAACCAGTATGCGGCCTTTCCCATTCTGGATTGGCTGTTTAACAGCTTCCGAATTATTTATCGGTTTCGAGGACGCATGCAAATAAATATAAACATTCGTACCTCTCCCTAATTGTGATTCTATGTGAATATGTCCGCCATGGCGCTTAATTATCGAATATGTGGTTGTCAAACCAAGACCGGTGCCGGTGGATTTCGTGGTAAAATAAGGATCAAAAATCTTAACCAGATTTTCATCCGGTATACCAATACCTTCATCGGAGATGGAAATTTTGACATACCTGCCTGCCGGCATGGAAGGTATGACATTTTCTTCCAGAATTTCATTACTGAGGGAAATTCGAATATGCTTTCCTTCCGGCATGGCCTGCTCGGCATTGATGATCAGATTTTGAACTACCTGGCTCATCTGGCCACCATCGACATCGACATTCCATAAACCTTGTTCGATATTAAAATCACACTGCACCTGCGAACCACGCAGAATAAAATTAGCCGATTCCTGTACGATCTCTGCGATCGATGCCGTTCGTTTGACCGGCGCTCCACCTTTCGAAAATGTGAGCAGTTGCTGGGTCAGATCTTTTGCCTGAACCACAGCTCGTTCCGCCTTGCCCAGAATGGAAGTTATTTTATCCTCGCTGCCGGCATACAGTTTGGCCAGCGATACATTCCCCAGGACTGCCGTTAAAATATTATTGAAATCGTGTGCGATCCCACCTGCCAGAATACCGATTGATTCAAGTTTCTGCGCCTTGATTAATTCAGCTTCCAGATGGCGTCTTTCAGTCACATCGCGGAAGGCGATTACGACACCGACTACTTCCTTATGCTGACCGATGATCGGAGCAGCACTCAGTTCAATAGCATATTTTTTACCTCCTTTTGAAATCAATGAAACATCTTTATCCAGAATCAGTCTTTCCTTTACTTCCAAAACCCGATCAATGGGGAAAATTTTCTTCTTTTCAATCTGCAGGTTTATTATTCTCCTGAAATCCTTACCGATTATATTTTCTGAATTACCTCCGACAAGCTTCTCCGCCTTTTCATTATATAAGACGATATTCCCATATGTATCGGTTGTAATTACGGCATCTTCGATTGAGCTTAAGGTGACATCGAGCCTCTCCTTTTCTTCAATCAGCGCCTTTTCTGCTCGTTTACGCAGGGTGATATCGCGCACGATCAATTGTCCGGTTCTTTCTCCCATCGTTCGCATTTGTGAACCGATGACCTCCACATCAAATTCCATATTATCCAGCGATATCATACGTAAATCAAGTGATTCAGAAATTTCTGATCCCTGATATATATGGTCGATTAGAATTCTTGCGGAATCAAGAAACGCAGGCGCTATGAGATCGGTGATTTCTTTACCGATTAATTGATTGTTATCGGCGGCATTAAACAGCCGTTGAGCAGCATGATTAACATATTCTATCCGGTAATCCCGATGTACAACAATCGCATCGGGTGCGAATTCGATCAGTTTCCGGTATCGCTCCTCACTTTCACGTAGTGCCTCTTCAGCCTGTTTTTTCTCGGTTATATCACGCTTTGTTCCCCAGATCCTAAGTAATTTACCGGATTCAACAATCCCGATGATGCTGTTCAGAAAAATCCGTGACGTGCCGTCTTTTCCTTTTTCCAGTGTTTCAGCATCAACCAGACGATATCCCGATGTTATAAAAGAATTAAAATAGTCAACATTGCGGCGATCGTTTTCAATCAGTATTTCACGAATAGGGCTCCCAAGGACCTCTGCAGCGTGCTCGAAACCAAAAATCTTGGCTAATGCGTCGTTACAATCGGAAATATAACCATCATTGAGCAGATTGTCGATCTGCTCGCTGACCGGTGAAGCCGTCAGGACCGGTTTTGAGTAATCTATACAAAAAATTGCTTCTGTACTGTAAGTCACAAATGTTTTGTATTTCTCCTCCGTTTTTTTCAACGCCTCTTCGGCTTCCTTACGGTCAGTTATATCAAAACAAATCCCATGCACTTGAAGAACATCACCGGCTTCATTTTTGATCGGTTTAGCGTTGTTATAAACCCAGCGTATCTCGCCATCGGCGCGGATTATCCGATAAGCTGTAGAGGCGGAATTTCCGTTAAAAATCTGCATCATAGATCTGGCCACAAGTTCTTTATCTGAAGGATAGATAATATCCCGCATGAGGGATTTTTCTTTGTTCAGAAATTCACTGGCTGGATAACCGGTGATTTTTTCCACAGTGTCAGTACATAATGTATATGCCACCTGATGTTTGGGATCAATATCGGCACTCCAGAGGTAGGCATTAACCCCCTTGGTTACATTCATGAGTTTTTCCTCGCTGACAAGAAGGGCACGATAAGCCTGCTGGGTTTTCTCCTTCTCCTCGACCAGCTCGGCGGTTCTATCCTGAACCATATTTTCTAAACGAAGATTTTGTTTATGAATATATTTTACCTTCCGTGAATGCAGCACATAGATGAAAACACCAACAATAAAAGACAGGATCGGGTAAAACCAGATTGTTCTCCAGAATGGGGCGGAAATTTCAAACGAAAACTTTGCGTTATTCTGACTCCAGTAGCCGTCATTATTGCGCGCACGTACTTTGAAAGTATATTTGCCAGGTGGTAGATTGGCATAGCGTGCATAGGTATCCGCGGTCTCCGGCGACCAATTTTCATCCAATCCCTCAAGCATATACTCATATCTGACTTTTTCCGGTGCGACAAAACTCAATGCGATATAATAAAATGTCAGGTTATTTTCTTTATAGCTGAATTCTGCGTTCTCAGGGATTGGTTTGTCCTGATAGAATACACTTACCCGCTCGATATGAACCAGCGGTTCGACATTATTCGGACGATCATCATTCTGGTTATAGCACACAACGCCATCAAGCGTGCCAAACCATAAATTCCCATCGCGGTCTCTGTACGCAGCGTTCTGATTGGTCTCAATAACCTGGAATCCTTCATATTGCCCATACAGTTTCCATTCGCCGGTGACCGGGTTAAATCGCTCAATACCTTTTCGAGTACCCTGCCAGATATTGTTATAATTATCTACCAGAAGCGAATACGTACCGTCTCCGCTTAATCCGTCATGAATGGAATAATTTTTGAACACACCATCTTTATAGGAAAACAGCCCGTGATCTTCTGTACCAATCCAAAGGCTGCCGTTCATATCTTCAGTCAGGGAGACAGCTGTGACCGCCCTGATTCCATCCGCAAGACTATATTGGACGAAAAATGTACCATCATACTTACACACGCCACTCTCGGCGGTCGCGATCCACAGTTCATTATTACTGGACCATAAGAGACTGTAAATAAAATTGCTGCCCAGACCATCTTCCGCGCGGTAGTTTTTCAATGTATGGGCACCGGGCTGATAACAATACAGACCATCACCATTTGTACCGATCCAAATATTACCCATGTTGTCACCGGTAATTGACAAAGCTTCATTTTCCGAAAGTAACACTGTTTCGATCACATGCCCGGCGGCTGGATCAAATTTCTGAATACCAAAATTACCGGCAGCAAACCATAGAAAACCATTTGTATCTGGATATATACTATATATTTCACCCGCTTTTACTCCATGCCGTGCAGAAAAGTTGGTTATTTGCGGATTTGAACCAGGGCTGTAACGTGTTAATCCGTTTTCGGTGCCAAACCAATAATTTTCTGAAGCATCCTGTGCAATCGACCAGACGGTGTGATCATTCAGCCCTTCCTCCCGGCTGATGAATTTGAACCGGCGATCCCGGAACTGGCACATGCCGCCACCATTTGTTCCGATCCAGATTGAGCCTTCCGTGTCTTCAAACACCGACTGGACATTGCGGTTAGCCAGCCCATGAGCCTCGTCAAGGTATAAAATCCGCGATGCCATCGTGTCGTCCAAAACAGTGATACCGTGGTCTGCTGATCCAATCCAGATTCTTTTTTTGCTGTCTTCATATAATACCTGAATATTATTACTGGCCAGACCATTTTTTACCGAGTGGTGCAGATATTTCCACGCACCCGGTTCCCGGGAAATTATCCTGATCTGAGTCAATCCTTCCTTTTGACTGCCAGCCCAGAGATTTCCGATATGATCCTTCAGCAAAGCGGTGACGTCATCCGCTATGAGACCATCTCGTTTAGAAATTGTCCTGATTGAATCATACTCGCCCGGCGTATAGATATTCAGGCCGTTAGTGGTACCAATTATATAGCGCCCGTCATCCAACTGAGTGATGCAATTGACTGTATTGCTACTTAAGCCCTGTGCCGCAGATATTTGTTGCCAATTCCCTCTATAGAACCGAAAAATTCCGGCACCGCTGGTTGCAAACCAATAGTCGCCATTTTTGTCCTGAAAAATACTTTCAATTTGAATGGACTCCAATTGCAGCGGGAGGGGAAACGGCTGTGGTTTCCGGCGCTTTACATCAACGTATGTGACGCCACGTGTTCGGTGCGTCAACCAGATATTCCCGTATGAATCAAGCAAGCTGGAAATAATATAACTTCCGACAAGACCATCACGACGTCCAAAATTAAAAAACTTTTTCCCGTCAAAATATGCCAATCCATCACGTGTCCCGATCCAGAGATATCCCTTCTGATCTTGTAAAATCGTCTGGACCTGTGACTGGGGTAGTCCTTCCTTTACGCTATAATTGCGAAATGGATAGCGCTGGGCAGCAAGATATGAGGGTAATACCGTGATCAGGATGAGTATTAAATATTGTATGTGTTTTTTTCCGGAGATCATACAAAATCGTATCTAATATTGAAATTTGTTTCGCGAACCACTATCCGGAAATTATCGGCAAGTTCCGACCGGTTATTAAGGATGATTTTAATATTTTCCGATCAGATCAGAGATTCGTTTCTAAGAACGCGAAGGCCGTTAAAAATAACAATAAGACTGGCACCCATATCAGCAAACACGGCCATCCAGAGTGTGGCCCATCCGGGAATGGTAAGGAGAAAAAAGATGAACTTCAGAAAGAGGGCGATAAATATATTTTGTTTGACAACTCTTACGGTTTTTAGACTTAATTTCTTAAGATATGGCAATTTCAGCAGATCATTTTGCATCAGGGCAATATCCGCCGTTTTTATTGCGGTATCTGAGCCGGAAGCTCCCATTGCTATCCCGATGTCAGCGGCAGCCAATGCCGGTGCATCGTTTATACCATCGCCGATCATAGCAACCGGCCCGTATTCATGCCTTATACGATTGATTATTTCCATTTTACCCTGCGGCAGGAGATCTGCATGTACATTATCGATATTTACCTTTTGGGCGATTTCAGATGCCGTTTTTAGATTATCACCGGTCAGCAGTGAAAAGTTGGATATGCCCAGTTCCCTGAGGGATGAGATCATCCTTCCCGTCGTCGTACGGATCGAATCAGCCACCGATATTATTCCCAAAACAGTTTGGTCGTTTCCAACCAGGATCACGGTATGGCTTGCATCTTCAATTTTTTCCAGTCGGTTATGGACAGCCGCATCACACATGTTGTTTTCCTCAAAGACCAAATGGTTGCCTACGAGATATTGATCACCATTGATCTCACCCCGTACGCCTTTACCCTCGATTACTTTTACATTTATGGCTTCAGGTATATTAATATTATTTGATCTCCCATAATTAACGATCGACGAAGCGATGGGATGATCAGCCCGTACTTCCAGGGCACAGGCAATCGCCAATACATCATTTTTAGTGTATCCCCCGAAACCATATATTTCCTGTACTCTCGGCTCACCCTCGGTAATCGTTCCGGTTTTGTCAAAAGCCATTGATTTAATGCGGGCGAATTCCTCCAAAAAAACACCACCTTTAATTAAAATTCCGCTGCGCATGGCATTCGTCAGGGCGCTGATAATAGTTACCGGTGTTGAGATTACAAATGCACACGGACATGCAATTACCAGTAAAACGAGCGCCCTGTACCACCATTCGATAAAGGATAATCCGAATATTGCCGGAACCACAAATGCAATAATAAGTGCAAAACCTATCATCACGGGCGTATAAGCGCGTGAAAATTTCTCTACAAAAATTTGTTTTGGTGCTTTTTTCGCCTGAGCTTCGGCAACAATTTCCGCTATTTGAGCATAAGTGCTTTCTTTGTATTTACGCCGAACTTCAATTTCAATGTAACCATTTTTATTGAGTGTACCGGCGAATACACTATGACCCGGCAAGATTTCGGCGGGCATACTTTCACCCGTAATCGTTGACTGATCTACAAATGAGTTACCTGTCCGGACGATACCATCCAGCGGAATAAATTCACCCGGTTTAACGGCCACTAATTCACCCGGCATTATATCTTCAACCGGCACAAGCTGCTCTTTCTTGTTAATCCAGCGCCTGGCCATACGTGGTTTTTGCGCAAGCAAAGATCCGATGGATCGTCTCGCCCGCTCCATGGTTTTAGCTTCGAGCCATTGGGCTAAAATGAATAAAAAAATCACCATTGCCGCTTCCGCCCATTCCCCGATCAATAATGCACCGCTGACCGCTGTGGTCATCAGAAAGTTCATACCGATCTGTCTGGTTCTGATTTCCCTGAAACCACGCCAGATCAAAGGGTAGGCGCCTGCCAGAATCCCCATCATGATCAGCAGCCTGGAGAGAAGATTGTGGTCCAGTATAAACGCTGCAAAAACCGCCAGACCGGAGGCGATCAGATGACCTGCTGTGATGTTAAGAGATAAATGTACGACTTTTCTGATCCCCTTTTGCCGAAATTTGATCTCGTAACGCCGGAGTACAGATTGCAGTTCTAACTCTGACAAAGTATGCACTATATGCAGTTCCTGTTTCCCGGAATTGTAAGCAACATCTGCGATCCCTGCCTGACCTTCCAGGTCAGCCAATTGGTCCTGGATTAAATCATCGGTGATATAAAATATATCTTCCTTTACAGTACCGGTGCGTACACGATACCCGGCACCGCGAACCGCCATTTCAACGGCCTGATCATCGGACTCAAATGAAGAACGGTGCACTTCCATCTTACATGTTATCAGATTTACGACAACTTTGCTGACACCCGGCAGTTTACCTACTTCCCTTTCGACATGAAGCGCGCAATCAGCGCAGTCCATGCCTTCAACCGTATATTCCGTTTTCTCGTTCAGGTCCGCCGGTAATTCCGATAACACCTGCTTATTCTTCGACATGTTCCCTGCCTACTCGCAAAAGTTGGAGCACATGATCATCATTGAGCGTATAGTAAACCTTTTTTCCGACCTTCCTGAACCGTACCAGTTTCAACGATTTTAACAAACGCAGCTGATGTGAAACAGCAGAAATGGACATGCCTACCTGCCGTGCGATATCCTGGACACACCGTTCATGATCAACCAGGCTAATGACAATACCAAGGCGGGTTGGATCGGCCAGCATGGCATATAAGTCGGCCATGTTCTGGATTGTTATGCTATCAATGGGAATCGATAAACTCATGCGCCTGATACAACTGACATTTTAACACATTATCATTTGTTCATTTGTTCAAATATATTTATATTTGTGATCTTGTGCAAATCAAATAATTTCTATTCCTGAGGAAACCGCCCCGGCAAATGCAGGGCGGTTATCGTTGACAAAGAATTTCTATCAGGTGCCCATTTCCCAGGAGGCCAGGTATCGTTTCTGCTCTTCAGTCAGTGTGTCAATCGTAATACCCATCGTCCGTAATTTTGTAATCGAAATCCAGTCCTCAATTTCAATTGGAACGGGATGCACACCGGCAGCCAGTTGATGTTGCAAAGAATATTCAGTGGTCAGCGCCTGTGTAGCAAAGCTCATATCCATAACACTTGCCGGGTGACCCTCCGCCGCTGCAAGGTTTATCAGACGTCCCTCAGCTAAAAGAAATATTCTCCGGCCATCTGGCAAATTATATTGGTCAACATTATCACGCACACCGGTCTTTTTCGATTTCGCCAGCTCTTCCAGATCATCGATATTAATTTCAACATTGAAATGACCGGAATTGGCAACGATGGCGCCATCTTTCATTACTTCAAAATGCTCGCGTCGCAGAACATGAATATCTCCGGTGATCGTACAAAATAGATCCCCAATTTTTGCCGCCTCGGCCATAGGCATGACCATAAATCCATCCATTGCGGCTTCCAAAGCACGAATTGGATTCACTTCGGTAACTATGACATTTGCACCCATACCCTTCATTCTTGTGGCAAATCCTCTGCCACACCATCCATAGCCGGCGACAACAATTTTTTTACCGGCCACGAGGAAGTCAGTTGCTCTGATGATACCATCTACGGTTGATTGTCCTGTGCCGTAGCGATTGTCGAATAAATATTTGGTTTGTGCATCATTAACCGCAAATACCGGAATTTTTAATGCTCCGTCACTATGCATCGCCCGTAACCGGATAACCCCCGTAGTTGTCTCTTCCATTGAGCATACCACTTGTTGACACTTATCCGGATATTCGGAATGCAACGTTGAGACCAGATCGGCGCCATCATCCATCGTGACCACCGGATCATGTTCAATCGCTGCTTTTATATGCTCATAGTACGTTTTCGTATTTTCACCGTGAATGGCGAAGACCGACACACCGTAATCAGCTACCAGGGAAGCTGCCACATCATCCTGGGTGCTGAGTGGATTCGAAGCCACAAGCGCCAGTTCCGCACCTCCAGCTTTCAGCGTTCTGGCCAGATTTGCGGTTTCAGCAGTCACATGCAGACAAGCAGCCATTTTCTTTCCTGCTAATGGTTTTTCTTTTTCAAACCGTTCACGTATTTCCCGCAGCACAGGCATGTCACCGTCCGCCCACTCAATTCGCTTTCTTCCCTTTTGCGCCAATTTCAAATCTTTTACATCGTGTTTAACCATTATAAACTCCTGACGTTTTTAGTAGTTAGGGTAAAATTATCGATATTTCAATCTTGTGGAGTATATTTACTCCTTTTATGCCGTTAGGCAGTCAAAAAAACGCATTATCGATCCGTCCGGTGTGTATTCCTGTATATCTGATAAAATGTTTGAAGGGATGATTTTCCTTTAATCACACCCGAGGTCAGCAGTTCCGCTGCATGTGCCTTCATGTGTTTTTCAATAACGACCGGATTAAAACCTAGCCAAAGATCGTGCATCGTATCAGCCAATTCTTTCTCGTAATGTCTCAGAAAATCAATCATAATTAGATATCCACCTGCAGTCAAACTGCTTAAAGCAGAAGCAAGGACACCCATCGGATTGGCCAAATGATGCAACACCAGGGTAAAAAACATAGCATCCAGACGGCCTTTACGCATCGGTATATTTTTTATGTCCGCCTGAATGAGGTGCAAATTCTCCAGTTGTAAATCATTGCTGGACTCCTTCAGATGACCAGTCATAACCGGATTAATGTCCACTGCATAAACCACGTATCCTCTTGCTGCACAAGCAAGACTTACAAAACCGGTTCCGGATCCCAGATCTCCAATTCGCGCATTTGCCGGCAACTCTATTTGATTAATAATCCTCTGCAAATCCTTTTCTTCCAGGAAATCAGTTCGAATTCTATCCCACTGCCGGTTTAATACTGAAAAATACTCCAAGGCCTTTCTTTCTACTCTTTCGAACAGATCGGAAATGGGATTCAACGGATCAAAAAAGCGCATAACATCCTGGAAATCAGGCATTTTATCCAAATTACCGGGCAGATATTCGGTCAGATAATATTTCTGAAAATTTTCACGCGCCCGGTGAATTAAAGAAGTAATTGCGCTAACCGATCGATCTAGTTTCAGGGCGATTTCCTCATAACTGTATCCATCGAGCAGATGCCACAGGAGTACCTGCCGGTGTAAGGGATTCAGCCTGGTAAATATCCTTTGTATCATGGTGGTATCCAGGTGATCTTTTGGAAAGTCAACACCCTGATGCTCGGCAAGTTCAACAGTCTCCCGGCGATGCCGGAATTTCAGATAATTGATCACACGGTTACGTGCCACCGTATAAAGCCAATTTTTCAAAGAACGTTCAGCATCCAACTCATCCAGGTGTTGGATCGCGCTCAGAAACACATCCTGGTAAAGATCCCGGGCAATTTCTCCATTCCCAATACTGTTCTTGATATAGCCATATATCTCAGATTCATACGAATAGAGCAACTGCCAGATATTTTCATAATTGTCCGGCACAATCAATCCTTATATACAAACCATATGGAAAATCCTTTCGCATACGGTATAACTTTTATTGCGATGCGAGAAAGGTCAGGTTTTGCTGATTTTACTCCCGAAACGCAACCAGATTTATCCCGGTGAGGCTTAAATTAATGGGCTTTTCGCCCGAATCCGAACAAGTGCCTATACGGATTCCATATCACGCATGACTGATCCGGTGAATATAATCTGATACTGCTTGCCTGCCTCAATCACGGCAACCAAGCGGATTCTGTTTGAAACAGCTCAGGCCCAAACCAATTCCGTGCAGGTGATCACTCAACAACTATGACAATGCTGTCCAGAGGTAAGGAAAACAAGAATTTAGCATCATCCCACCCAGCCGGGCCAAATGAACCCCGGGCATTGTTGGAAAATCCGTACGCCTCAATGGGCATACCTAAAAAATTGGTATCCAGATTCTCATTTTCGTTCTCATCATGGAAAACTTTGACAGCATATTCTCCATATGGGATACTATCGAAGACGGCATACACTGTACCTTCAGTGATTGAGGTTACACGAGTTCTGAATGTCTGCTCGTGCGATTCAAAATTATCCAATGAATTGTATAATGCCAGGCGGGCCTTACCCAAATCATTCGCAAATCCCTTGATGAGCACTCTGAGTTCACCGCTCAAGCGATTTTCCTGTGGTAAACCGGGGATCATAAGTATCAAAATCAGGATTATCAAAAATTTTGGTATCATGAAAGCTAAAATCAATCGATATCAATCTTTACCTGAAAACACTATCGCATATATCCAAACGTATCTGTGATGGATCTTTTTTTCACCATTTATCATAAAATAAAAAATATCTAATTTGCCTCCTTGCGTGCGGTCACCTCACGTAATTTACCGCCACGCAGGATTGTCAGACTGATAGATTCGTTCGATTTCACAGCATTAATTTTTTCACGCATCTGAGGTAATAAATCCAGCTGCATTGGTATATTTTCCACTTTCAGAATGATATCACCTCCCAGCAACAGGGGCTGATCCTCAATGGCTGCAATTATTTTACCGCCGCGTAAACCCATCCGGTCACCAAGTGATCCTGCCGCAACGCGTTGTATCAGCAGGCCGCTGTTCTGTGGCAGATTAAATATTTCCGCCAATGGTCCTTCCAGATAGAATCCTTCCAGACCATGCCAGAAAAAGGGTTGTTTAAACAACACTTCGTCTGCAAGATTTGATGTCACGGCAAAACCTATTCCCTCAAAACCGCCTGATTGAGAGAGAATATAACTTACGATGCCGATAACTTCACCTTGCATGTTGAACATCGGTCCACCCGAATTACCCTGATTAACGGCCGCATCGGTCTGGATCAATTCAATAGCCATTGCATCACCGGCAAATATCTTTTCTTTCCGCTTGCCACTGATGTAGCCCACCGTTAGGCTATGGCTGATGCCGTACGGTGCGCCGACAACGAATATTTGTTCACCTACGGTAACGTTATCCGAATTACCAAGAGAGACGATAACGGGATTTGCAGGCATCCGCTCAATCTGCAGCAGGGCCAGATCGGTTGATGGCGATGATGAAATAACTTGTGCAGGAATTACCTCACCGTTATCGAATTGTACCACGATCTCATCTGCATTATGGACCACGTGGGCAGCCGTAACAACCTTCCCGTCCCTGGAGACCAGAACACCTGAACCAAGCCCCGCCATTTTCACTTCCCGTTTTTCTGATAAGGGTGTAATGACACGTTCATTGGTATTTACAATCACAACTGAACTTTTCACATCCTTATAGATTTCGCTGATTGATTCAGCAGCCGTTCTTCCAAAGAACATGAAAACAAGCAAACAGGTCAGGGTTGTTTTAAACAATGGCATATTTTATTCCTTTCAAAATCTTATCTGCATATGTTTCATTCAGATTGAAATTCTTATCTTAGCTCTGGCAATTTCCGGTAATTATTGGTACAAACGGCACTTTAACGAACTGTCAGATGCCTAACGCTGTCAATTACCTGTGAATTATATATGTGATTTTTTTACGGTTATGATATTCCGGTATCATACTATCGCCTTTTACAATCAAATTTAAGTTATAATTATTTCATGGTATAGTAAATATTGATTTAGTAAATTTACTATTGCTTTAACCTTTTTAAAGGAATCAGGGAAGATGCTCGATTATATTGCTCCCGCAGAAATATTTTAGCCTTATATTGAAAGGATTCAAATCATGGCAGGAAAATCATTCAATCCATTTGAAATGGCCCAGGCACAGTTTGACAAGGTGGCAGATATTCTTAATCTCGAGTCAGGTGTTCGTGAATTGTTGCGTAATCCGTTGCGCGAATATACTTTTTTGATACCTGTTCGCATGGATGACGGTTCGGTGAAGGTTTTCCGTGGATTTCGCGTGCAGCATAATGATGCCCGCGGCCCCAGTAAGGGCGGTATTCGGTTTCATCCTCAGGAAACGATCGACACCGTGCGTGCCCTTGCCACCTGGATGACCTGGAAATGTTCAGTTGTCGATATTCCCCTGGGTGGGGGGAAAGGCGGTGTGATCTGCGATCCCCATAATCTAAGTGCAAGAGAACAGGAGCAAATTTGCCGCGGCTGGATCAGGCAAATGGCAAAAAATGTAGGTCCGCTACAGGATGTTCCTGCTCCTGACGTGATGACGAGTGCACAGCATATGCTATGGATGCTGGATGAATATGAATCCATTCATGGAGCAAAATATCCGGGTTTAATCACCGGTAAACCGGTTGGAATGGGCGGATCACAGGGCAGGACTGAAGCAACCGGTTATGGTGTCGTTTATACGTTGCGTGAGGCCCTGACAAATCTGAATCTGAAATCCTCTGAGACCACAGCCAGTTTTCAGGGATTTGGTAATGTTGCCCAGTACGCGATTAAACTTTATAGTGAGCTGGGTGGCAAAATTATCTGTGTGTCCTGCTGGGATCAGGCTGATCAAACCTCGTATACATATCGTAAAAGGGAGGGCATAGATCTTGATTCCCTGTTGAAAATAACCGATCGCTTTGGCGGGATCAATAAAAGCAAGGCGCAGGAAATAGGCTATGAGGTACTGCCCAGCGATGCCTGGCTCACAGAGGATGTTGATATTCTCATGCCCTGCGCTATCGAAAATCAAATTACCGGTGAAAATGTCCATCAGATCAGTAAACAAGTTAAAATAATAGCCGAAGGAGCCAACGGCCCGACTACCCCCGAAGCGGATAAATTTTTAGAAAGCAAAAATATCTTCGTGATCCCAGATTTTCTGGCAAATGCCGGCGGTGTCACCTGCAGCTATTTTGAGCAGGTACAGAGCAATATGAACTACTTCTGGGAAAAAGATGAAGTACTTGACCGGCTGGACATAAAGATGACCTCTGCATTCAATGCAGTGTATGAACTATCCAAAAAGCGGAAGATTTTCATGCGAGATTCCGCTTATGTGATCGCGATTAGTCGGGTGGCGCAGGCCTGCAGAGATCGCGGCTGGGTATAAGATAATCTTCCTGATTTCAATTATTTACCAATTTCAGCATCCGGTGGTGGAAATGCGCCATCGGATATTCTATATTTATAGGCCGGAAATACCTGGCAACCTTTTCGTTTACCCGGCATGCTTTCATTAGTGCAGGATGCGATGACGATACAATCGGTGCTTAATTATCATGATGCGATTTCTCCTCGAACTGATCCTGGTAAAACGGATTGGCATGAGAGCTTGAAATACTTCCATGATTTAGGGTATCACCGGTTATTCAGGCAACCTGTCACTCTTCAGTTGGATCAAGAGGATAAAGGAATTTGCATTTAACATATGTTTTCTGTTAAATATTATTTGACATCGTACTTGATATTGCACAATATATCTTTTGTGATCAATAATATACCGGGGAATCGTACCCTATGACCAAACGTCCCAAGTCGCTTGACAAACTTATCGAAAACCTGGAAGAGCGTGCGAAGGAACTCAACTGTCTTTATGCTGTTGAAGAGATGTTATTGGATATTACTGCCAATTTGGATGATATTTTAAAGAAGATTGTGAATATCATCCCTTCAGCGATGCAATTTCCAGAGATTTGCAGGGCAAAAGTAATTTATCAGGACACAATATTCACCTCAGCCAATTTTAAACCATCCCCCTGGTCGATCAGCGAAGAAATCACGGCGCAGGACCGGGTTGTCGGGTGGATCAAAGTTTATTATGCGGAGGAGAAGCCGACAGCAGATGATGGCCCGTTTCTCAAGGAGGAGAAACGAGTGCTCAATACCATTGCCCGCCGCATAGGGCAATTTGCCATGTACCAGAAGATGCGTCAAATCTATCATAAAATTGATTTGACCAAGCAGGTGATTACCGAACATAAAGCCGATGAGTGGCGGGCAGTTCTGGATTTGCTGCGCCGATCCGATCCGGATGTTTATACCCGCAT
>Ga0209536_100008439_pt1 | contig 15440 bp, 12 predicted proteins | sample DeeMarSeWOR28_12_FD_187461 | JGI IMG/M metagenome (GOLD analysis project Ga0209536, IMG submission 187461) | Marine sediment microbial communities from White Oak River estuary, North Carolina - WOR-2-8_12 (SPAdes) (version 2) | ecosystem: Environmental > Aquatic > Marine > Intertidal zone >...
GCCGGTCGCGTAGCTGATCAGTGCGGGAAGGGCGAACCGGCGGACGTTTTCCGGAAACAGGAGAAACAGGGCGGCGGCGCAGATAGCGCCCAGGCTGCCGAGTAAACCGAATCCGATAATCCATGTAAGCATGTCGTTCCTACATTGGATGTCGCTGCGGCGCCTGCGCCGGCATCAGGTTGATTCCTCCTTCCCGGACGCTGCCTTGCGGATGGCGAGCCGCGTAAAGACAGGGCCGACCGTCTCCAGGACAATTGTCGAGGCGACCGCAACGGTCAGGACTACCGAGGCCGTATCGGGAAACCTCTGGGCTGCGAGGAGGGCCATGCCGATGGCGACGCCGGCCTGTGGCATCAGTCCGATGCCCAGCCAGCGGCGCATTGCGGGGAGGGCGCCGACCAGGCGGCTGCCGAGGTAAGCCCCGACGTATATCCCGACAAAGCGGGCGAGCACGTAGATCACGGTGACTCCGCCGGACAGTAGCAGCGTATCGACTTTCAGCGACGCGCCGGCGAGCACGAAGAACAGCACCATGAAGGGCCACTCGACGCCTGCGATCACGTGAAACGGTCGCTCGTGATGCTTTGCGAGACTCGCCACCGTGATGCCCATCACCATTGCCGTGAGGATTGGCAGCAATTCGAGCCACTCCGCGATTCCCGCGCCGAGCAGCACGAAGCCGAGCGCTTCGGCAAGCATGGGCTCGCCGCGCCGAATACGCCCTGTCAGGTATGCCATCGGCGCACCGAGCGCGACACCCAGCAGTGCGCTGCCGCCGATATGCGCGAGGCTCGCGACGATGCCCGCACCAATCGTGGCGTCTCCTCCCAGGATCCCCGCCGTTGCAAGCATCAGCATGAAGATCATCAGGCCCCAGACGTCGTCGACTGCGACGACAGACAGTAGCGTGTCGACGAACTCACCGCTGGCGCCGCTTTCGTGGACGAGGTCGTAAGTGGCCGCCGGGTCCGTCGCCGGTGCGACGCCGGCGAGTAGCAGTGCGATTACCGGGTCGATGCCCGCCAGCAGCAATGCCGTTGCGACGGCGATTGTTGCGCCGAACACCTTGCACAGCGATATGCCGATGACCTTGGAACCCCGTTGCCTGAGCGCCCTGATGGAAAGTTGATGACCCAGGAGAAAGCCGATGAGAGCGAGCGCGATATTCGTAAGTTCCGGGAACCACTGGTCGACGAAACTTGCAGGCACGACAGAAAATCCGGCGGGACCGACCGCGAGTCCACCGAGAATCAACAAGGTCACGCGGGGCAGGAAGGTAGACCGCCCCACAATATCGGCGATAAAGCCGATCAGGAAAAGCAAGCCCACGATGAGGGGTATCGACATCCGCCTGTCTTACCACGCGGCCTGGTAACAGCTCAGATCCTTACGCTTACCATGGAATACCTGGAAGGCGAATACGGAATAGCCGACGATACCTGCGGGAACGGCGTCGCGCCGGTCAGCCGAGGCCGGTAAAGAGGAGGCTCCTGGGTCAGGCTGCCTGGTTTCCCAGGCGCCGGTAGATGCGCACCCCAAGCTCCTCGGCTGCGAGCATCACCAATACCACGACAATAAACGAGACGACGCCGTGCAATGGTCCGCCAAAGAGGATGGCGTCTCCAAATGCGAAGTCGATGGCTCCGAGCATGACAAACTTCGACCCGAACAGGATGAGCCATGCGGTGAAAAATCGCATGAACCTCGCAAAACTGCCGGGCTTCGAGCTGAAAAAGGCGGCCACCCTGTGTTCGAGCATGAGTGTCGCCTTGAGTAGTATCTGCAGCAATATTGCCGCGAGCACCGAGATCGAGAAAGGATGGATCGAAACCAGGTCCCAGTACTGGTCGAACAGGTTCAGCACCGTGAGATCGATGAGGATGGCCACGAGGTAACGCACAAACAATTTCTGAGAGTTTGTGAGTTCCTCTGTTAGCGCGATACCCGGAACCTCTTCGGTCATTTCTGGCCCCCGTCTCGTTCGACAATCATGATGGTCAGCCTGCTGATACACACCAGTCTCTCGTCCGGGTCGCGTATCTCGATGTTCCAGACATGCATGCGGCGACCAATTCGGATCGGTGAAAGCGTGCCGATCACGAACTGGCCCTGCGGAACGGGTCGCAGATGATTGGCATTGATTTCGACGCCGACCGGCGTGTGCGTCGAGGTGTCCTCGATGCACAGGACCGACGCGAGGCTGCCGAGCGACTCGGCGAGCGCGACCGAAGCCCCGCCGTGCAGGATGCCGTAGGGTTGGATCGTGCGTTGATCCACCGGCATCCTCACGGAGATCCAGTCTTCACCAAAGGCTTCGATCGTCATGCCCAGGTGCCCGAGCAGCGTTGCCTGCATCGATTGCTGCAGCTGCTCTATGTCCGGTTCGCGCTTCCAGAGCACTAAAGACTCCCGTTGCCTGGCGTTTTTACCGGGTCTGCAGGTCGCGGCGGGAGTGTTCCCGGCTGCGTGCGAAGGCGATCCAGGGCCTCACTGATTGCTCGTTCAAGTTGCGGGTCCTCGCCTCGCAGTATCGCTTCCGGGGGATTGTCGACTTCGATGTCCGGTGCCACGCCCACGCCTTCTATGGCCCACTGGCCATCAGCCGAGGCTGTCGCAAACTGCGGTACGAATACCGAGCCGCCATCCATAAGCGCCCCCAGGTTCGTGATGCCGATGATGCCGCCCCAGCTGCGCTTGCCGATCAGCGGGCCCAGCCCCATGGCTTTGAATGCCCCGGGGAAGATGTCGCCGTCGGACGCGGAATCCTCGTCCAGCAGCGCGACGAGTGGCCCGGTGAAGACGACGTTGGGATAGGTATCGAGGTTGTCTATGCCGCGGTCATAGCCCATGAAGACCAGGTCGCGTGCGAGTCGGTTGATGACCATTTGCGAGACGTTGCCGCCACCGTTACCGCGCACGTCAATGATCAGGCCCTGCTTGCGAACCTGGCCGTAGAACCACTTGGTGAACTCGTAAATGCCCGCCGCACCCATGTCCGGGATGTGCAGGTAGCCGATCTTGCCATCGGTCTCGCGCGTGACGCGCGCACGGTTGGCTGCCACCCAGCGCAGGTAAAGCAGGTCGTTCTCGCTGGCAATGGGGTTAACTAGCACCGTGCGGCGATCCTTGCCCCGTGCGTTGTCGGCGAGGGAGATTTCCAGCAGACGTCCTCCCTGTCCCTTGAGTAGCGAATACGGGTTGATGTCTGCGGTGAGTGCTCGCCCGTTGATCGCGAGGACGTAGTCACCGCTATTGACGTCGATACCGGCCTCGGTCAACGGAGAACGATACTTGTCTTCCTCGTTCTGGCCGGTGTAGATCGTGGCAATACGGTACAGGCCGGCCGACTCGTCCAGCTCGAAGGTCGCGCCGAGCAGGGCATCGCTCGAACGTTCCGTGCTGGCGATATCGCCGCCCGCGATATAGGCGTGACCGACATTCAGCTCCGCGATCATTTCACCGATCAGGTAATTCAGATCGGCCCGGTGTGCGACGTGTTCGAGCAGCGGGCGGTAGCGATCGCGAAGCGCAACCCAGTCGTAGCCATGCATGTTCTTCACGTAGAAGTGATCGCGGAATCGGCGCCAGACCTCGTCAAATATCTGTGCGTATTCTTCCGAGCGAACTCGCTGCGCCATCAGGTTGTCGAGGTCGGCTTTCTTTGCCTCCTGTTCGCCCTCCTTGATGTCGAAGCGGCTCAGCGTGCCCTCCTGGTTCACGACAACCTGTTTCGAGGCTGCCGCGAGTGCATACCCACCGACTTTGTCAGTAATCGGGAACACCTTACGGTCCTCGAACGAATATGCCCGCAACTGGGCGCCCGGCTCGATATCGCGGCCATAGAAAAATGCCGGAGCGCCGACAAACAGGAGATGCTCTTCTGTTACGGACAAGCCGCCGAGATTGTCGAAGTCGATCGGAGCGCGAGCCACGCGGGTGGCCAGGCCCTCAAACTCGATGTCGACTTTCGCCGGGCCGGCATCGTCTTTCTCACCGTTTTCTTCATCCTTGTCATTCTCCGGCACGCCCTCGAGATTGCGGGGCGCAAACGGGTTCTCGGCTGACTCCGTCAGCAGCATCGCGTAGACGCCGGTCTGCCGGTTGTTTGCATAGTTCCACTCCAGCAGGTCGAGCTGAGGTGTGAACATCCGGTCCGACAGGAAGTAGAGTTGGCCGCCACCCGGCGCAAACACCGGGTTGTACTCGCTGAACATTTCATCCGTGATACGCCGTGACTTACCGGAGCCACTGTCCCAGATATGCAGCGATCGATAACCGTTCGGATCTTCCGTCGAGTACGCGAGCCAGCGTGAGTCCGGGGACCATGAATAGTCGTGTTGTGCGAAACCGGCATCGTCCGCAACCTGCCGCTTGTTTCCGCCGTCGCTGTCGACGACGAAGATTCTCGCCTCCGAATCGCCGTAAACGATCTTGCTGCCGTCCGGCGAGAACAGCGGGTGGTACAGCCGGGTCGACGACTCGCTGGTCACGCGGGTTGCCGATGCCTGCCCGAGATGGTCGGCCACGTAGATTTCCTCTTCGCCACTCGCGTCGGAAATCCATGCGACACGATCGCCCTTGGGAGACCAGGCCACTTCGCGTTCGTGTGCCCCGGGACTGCGGGTCAGGTTGCGCGAAATGCCGTGCTCGACGGGCACTGAAAATACTTCACCCCGCGCGGCGACCAGTACCCGCTGACCGTTCGGGCTGACATCGAATCCTTCGAGATGTTGCGAGACCTTGACCAGTTCGCCCAGCTCGAAGCCGGTATCGGCCGGTACCTTTATCTCGAGCTGGCGATCGTCGCCGCTGCGAACGTCGAGGATCCGCAGCGCGCCGTCCAGTTCGTAGATGATGCGATGGGACCCGTCGTCACTTGCCCAGCGCACGTCGCTGCCCTCGTAGCGGGTCAGCTGGCGGGTCTGCCCGCTGTCGGTGTCGTAAGCGTAGATATTCAGATAGTCATCGCGATCGGACACGAAGAAGATGCCGTCTTCCATCCACATCGGGTCGCGATCGGTGCGTACATGGCTCGTGATGTTGCGGGAGCCCGAGCCGTCGAGCTCGAAGATGAACAGGTCCTGCGCCCAGCCACCCTCGTATCGTTTCCAGGTGCGGAAGTCACGGAACAGGGGTGAGAAGAGTGCCCGCTCGCCGTCGGGCGACAACACGCCGGCACCGGAAACCACCATCGGCAACGGCTGGGGCAGTCCGCCTGACACCTTCACCGTGTACAGCCGTGAATCCGTCAGGCTGAACCCTTCGCGGAGCGAGCGGAACAGAACGGCTTCGCCGTCCGGCGTCCACCCATAGACCTGGTGGTCGTAGCCCCAGCGAGCCGGCAGCGGGCCTTCGGAGGGATACCAGGTCAGGCGTTGCGGCTCGCCGCCGCTGACGGGGACCACGTACACCTGTTCGCCGCCGTCATACTGGCCGGTAAAGGCGATATGCCGGCCATCCGGCGAGAACCGCGCGAACAACTCCTGACCGGGATGGGACGTGAGCCTGCGAGCATCGCTGCCGTCCGCGTCGGCCAGCCACAGGTCGCCGGCGTAGGTGAATACGACAGTATCGCCATGCAGGTCCGGGAACCGGAGAAGGCGTGTCTCGGCGGTGGCGGAAGACGCGAAGAGGCTCAGAACCGTGGTGACTATCAGTGCGCGCATTGGGGTCTCCGTTCCGGGCGTAGGTCGATTGAGCGAGTGGGGCGCGGAATTCTAGCGCGTTCACCGGGTTGGTTACAGGCGCAAGTATTCCGGCCGCGTGATGCGGCCCCGATAGCGGCTTTTCACGCCGCCCGGGCACATACGTGGACGCTACCCGCGACAGATCGGGTTTCCTGGAGCTGCGCCAGCCGACGAACCGTGGCCGCTCGGCTGGCCGGGGCGATCACGTTGTCAGTGGATCGAGCCCTCGATGATTTCGTGGACTTCCTTGCCCAGTCCGTCGGACGGAATGATGGTCACCCGCCTGCCGGCGACTTCCGTCGAATAACGCGGCGCATCGCTGGCGTGCTCGTAGGCCTCGCCGAGCGCACTGACCAGCGTTTCCACCTGGGACTGCGACAACTTGTGCTGGTCAACGAGCTCTTTGAGGCCGTCGACCTTGCCATCGTGCAGCCACGCGATTCCGAAGTGTTTCGGCGGTTTGCCGAGATAGACGTAGGCTTCATGTTCGCCGGGTACTACTTCAAGATGATCGCGAACCTTGCCCGCGAGCTTTTCGAGCTCGGGCTTCACCTCGTCAATTGTCGCTTTCGCTGCGTTGTCGGCTGGCAGGGGAGGATAGTCGTTCTTGCCGCCGAACCACCTGTCTAGCATTCCCATAGTTGCCTCCTGGATGCGGATTTAACACAGGATGACAGCGCCGCGGCTGCGTGGCGCAAACGGGCGCCCTCATTTATAAAAATAGTCCGACTTCGGCGGATTTCAAGTTGCAGGCAACAATCAGCCCTGGTCAGCCTCGCCGCGAGTGCCGGGCTCTGCGGCCGGGTGGTCCGAGTGCTGCAGGGGATAAGCATCCGCGACGTACGCCGGCCCCTTCATGATGTAGACGACGATGCAGCCAATGGCGATCGTGAGCACGGCGGTAAAAAAGGTGATTGCAGTCGCGATGGCGAAAATGTCTACGGACTTGATGTGCTTGGCGATGTCGACGCCCGGTTCCGGCGGCAGCATGCGCACGAGAATGGCCAGCGCGACGGGTATGAGCGAGCCCGCGAGTGTGATGTGCGGCAGTTTCCTGAGGATCTGCCACTCGAGCCCCGGCGGCACACGGCGTCCATGCAGCTTGTTGAACAGGTTCATCGCATTCGTCCTTCTGACCGGGCACCAGTTTACAACAGGGCCGGGTTCACTTTGTAAACCTGAGTTTCCTGCGTAACTCGATGGCTTCGCTGGATCGTCCGACCAGTATCTCGAAATCTCCGGGCGCAACAGCCCAGTCACCGCTCTCGACGTCGTAGTATGCAAACGATCGTCGGTCCAGGCTGATTGTGACACGCTGCTTCTCGCCGGGTTCCAGGAAAACCTTGGTGAAACCTTTCAGTTCCTTCGGCGGCCTCGGCACCTGGCTGTGCGAGTCTGCTACGTAGACCTGTGCAACCTCGGCTCCGGCTCGATCGCCGGTGTTGGTCAGGTCGAAGGATACTTCGACATTGCCGTCTCCGGTGGTCTCCGGGGACACGGACAACTCGCCGTATTCGAAGGTCGTGTAGGAAAGCCCGTGGCCGAAGGGAAAAAGAGGCGCGACGCCTTCGCGTTCGAAGCCTCGGTAGCCGAAGAATACACCTTCCGTGTAAACGGTCTTCAGCGTGCCCGGTTCCGGGTAGTAGTAATCGTATACCGGGTTGTCTTCCCACCGTCGTTCGAAGGTCGCAGGCAAGCGCCCCGAGGGATTCACGTCGCCGAGGAGAATTTCAGCAACCGCGGTACCGCCCTCCTGCCCCGGGAACCATGCCTGCAGCAGCGCCGGCACCCGGTCCAGCCAGCCGGTCGTATCCACGGCCCCGCCGGACGTCATCACGACGATGGTCCGTGCGTTCGCCGCTGCCATTTCCCGGATCAATTCGTCCTGGCCAGGCGGCAGGCGGAAAGTCCGGTCGGCGCCCTCGGACTCGGTCGATGCATCAAAGCCTGCCGCAACCACGACGGCGTCGACGTCCGCCGCGAGCTGTTTTGCGGTGGCGGCGACACGGTCGCCATGCCGGGAGATGCCGAGCTGCAGGCGCTCGCCCGGCCACTTCTGCCGGCCGTGGTGTTCGAGAATGATCTTGTGGGTTCCACTGTCCAGCTCGATCGTGGCGTAGTCGACGATGGCCTTGTTCAAGGTCCAGTTGTCGATCAGGAGTTCATCGTTAATGAACAGGCGATAGAAGCCGCCGCCGTCCCCGGCGGCTGCAACGAATAGATCATAAGTGCCTTGGTCGGGCGCCGTGTAGTAGCCCGTCCAGCGTTCCGACAACGTGCCGTCCGGGTACCTCGAAGTCCCTGACCCGATCGTGATCCCCGGCTCGATGCGGCTGATGACTGGCTCACCGGACAGGTTTCCGGTTGCGAAGTACTCGGCACGCAGGCCGGGCTCGCCGCCGTCCGCCGATGTTGTGAATTTCGTGCGCGAGACCATCTCGTCCAGGCTCGGCAGTCCACTGGCGTAGTGAATCTTTGCTGTCTTGCCGGCGACATCCGCGATGCCCTGGAGAATGCTCACCGCATTGAAAGGTTCGACCTTCGAGCTGCCGCCACCGCCGGTTACCGCGGGGTGTGCGTTGGGGCCGACCACGAGGATGGAACCGATGCTGCCGCGGTCGAGCGGCAGTGCTGCGTTTTCGTTCCTGAGGAGCACCATGCCTTCGCGCGCGCCCTGCAAGGCTGCCTCGCGCCCCTGAACGTTGTAACGCGGGATGGACCGGTCGAGCTGCTCACGGTCGAGCCAGCCGAAAGTCACGGCAACGCGAAGGATCCGCCGAACCTTGTCGTCGAGTGTAGCCATGCTGACTTCACCCGACTCGATCGCGGGCAGCAGATTTTCCCGGTTGAACTGGCTGCCGTCGGGCATTTCGATATCCAGTCCGCCATTGGCGGCGCCGATTGCGTCGTAAGTGGATATCCAGTCCGACATGATTACGCCGCGAAACCCCCACTCCTGTTTCGCGACGGTGTTGTTGAGGTAGGCGTGCTGCGACATATACAGGCCGTTAGTAAGGTTGTAGCCATCCATGATGGCGCCGACATGTGCCTCCTTGACTGCCGCTTCGAAGGCGGGCAGGTAGATCTCGCGCAGCGTGCGTTCGTCCACGATCGAGTCCGTGTTGTTGCGATCGAACTCCGAGTTGTTCGCCACGTAGTGCTTGATCGTGGCCGCCACGCCCTGGCTTTGTACGCCGTTGATGAAGCTCACGGCCAGGCGAGAAGCGAGGAAGGGGTCTTCTCCGAAATACTCGAAATTGCGCGCCGCGATGGGTGCCCGGTAAATATTGACGCCGGGCGCGAGCAGGAAATGGCCGCCCTTTGCGCGCGCATCGCGGCCGAATTCAACCCCGATGCGTTCGGCAAGTTCCGTGTTCCAGGTGGCTGCGAGGGCGATGCCGCCGCCGAAAGCCGTTGCCGGGCCATCGTTGCGAACGCCCATCGGTCCGTCCACCATCCTGAGTCGCGGTACCCCGAGCCTGGGGACGCCCCGCAGGTAGAAGAAATCGACGCCTGCAATGAGGTCGATCTTCTCTTCCACGGTCATCTGCCCGAGTATTGACTCGATGCGCTTTTCTGCTGCGTTGTCGGACAATGCCGCGCTCCCCGCTTGCGCGTCCGCCGAAGCTGCCGCAAGAACACCAACAAGTACCGAAGCGATCATTCGCATAATACTTTTACCTCATCTGTCCGGATTACCGGAGTAGGTGCTGACTGCGATGATCGGGACGATCACGCAGAGAAGTCAATCGTCGTCGTTGACGTCGATGCGGATGCGTGCGATCGGCTCGAGGCGCCCGGACTCCAGGCTGCGCTGGCCCAGGAATACATAAAAGGTCTCGCGAGGCTCCGGCAAGCTGTCGTTGACGAGGGGAACGTGCAGTGTCTCCGCCTCTTCGCCCGTGGCAAATGCAAGGACGGGCGGTTCGAGGGCTATGTAGTCCGCATCCGCTACAGCGGTGTCATCGCCGGTCCACCAATAGAACGCACCGGAAGTGCTGACCGGCTGTCGAAATGCGATGCGTGCTGCTCCGTCGCGTTCGTAGACCGTGACGAAGGACTGAATCAATGTGTCGCGTGCCGCAACAGGAGACTCTTCTGCTTGTGCCGCCGCCGTGGCTTCCACAGCCTCTACTTCCGGCAGGGGCTCTGCAGGTTGCGCTGCTTCCGGTTGCGCAGGAGGTTCGCTCGCCAGGGCCTCCACGGGTTGCGCTGCAGCCTCAGCAGGGGGGTCGGTTTCGGTCGCATCGACCGCCGCCCCGATCGAAACACCCGTATCCTGTTGCATCACTTCAACCGGTGCGGCGACATCTACTTCGGCGGGTGCCGGATCGAGATAAGCGTCGACCAGGGCGGGGAGCCCTGCGATATCGTTGCCTGGCTCGCCGTAGAAGTACCATGCAAACAGGCCGGCCAGGACGATGGCCAGGAAGAATGACCGTATGTGGCTGGCTCGATTGCGCCGCGCGCGCGCCATCTTGTGCCGTTTCTCGTCACGCGGTGCCGGTCCGGTCACGATGGCGGGCTCGGTCCGTGAGGGAGCGGTATTGCCGGTCGCGGGCGTGGCTGGCTGGCTGATCGGTGGCGGATCCTCGCGTACCGGCCTCGGTGTGTCGGTGCCATCGGCCGAACCGCCGCCGGCAGGCCGCAGGCGCTCGGTGCCGGTTACGCCCAGGTCCGTGAGAAAGTCCCTGACCGTTGCGGGACGCTCGTCGCGGTCGAAAGACAACGCGCGACGTATCGCGTTCCACTGCTTTTCAGGCAGCGCGCGAATGCGGCTCGGTTTCAGGCCGGCGAGACTGGCCTCGGATGGTGGGTGAAAGTTGAAGGGATGCTTGCCCGAAAGAATCTCGTAGGCGAGGCAAGCAAGCGCGTAGATATCGTCGCTGGCGTCCGAACGATTGAACGGGTCTCGCGAGGCGACGCCACGCAGAATTGTCGACGCAGAATCCAGCGGGACGACATCGAGCAGGTGTACGTCGAGGTCTTCGGTTACAAAAACGTTTTCGGCTGTCAGCTGGCCATGCACCATCGACTTTGCGTGCAGGAACTGCAGCGCGTCACCGATGGCCCGGATAACCGGAAGTGCCTCGTCCAGCGGCAGCGTGGTGACGTCGTCGAGCACGAAACGCAGGGAGGCCCCGTCGAGCCGCTCCATGACGATGTACCCGAATTTCCCGTCGTGGTCGCAGTCGAAATACGACACCAGGTTCGGATGCGAGCCGGCCCGGAGCACCGTGTAGCCCAGCTTGAGCTTGCTGAAGAGCCCGTTGTCCAGGGCTATCCTGTCCGGCAGCAACTGGATTGCAACCCGGCTGGCGACGCCCAGCTCACTGTAGCCTTCGTCGTTTGCTTCGTAGATGTCGCCCAGCCGGCCACGCCCGATCTGCTCGTGCAGGCGATAACGGCCGGCGACGAGGTGCTGCCGTGCCGGGACTGATTGTTGCTCGTGACCGAGTTCCACTGTGGTCATTGTATGGTCCGCAACGGTTTACACGGGATCGGGGCTCTACCGGAAGCCGACTCCGGTGCAGTACGGGAATGAGACCGATCGTTATCGGGCTCGCCGTCTCTTATCGTTTTCGGGTACGGCCCCAGCCCTGAGCAATCAGTGTATCACTATTAGTCGGCCACCGGTTCATGGAACCGCGGCGGCCGATTCCTGCTAGTCCATGACGCCCGCAGCGTTGTGGCAGCCCTGGCACTGTTCGTTGATTCGTTCCGCAGCAGCCCGTGCTGTCTCGAGATCAGGAGCCTCTTCGACGGCCTGCGCCGCCTCACGCATACCCTCGAGGAAGGGCCGCCATTCTTCATTCAGGCCTGCGACTTCCTGGTGTCCGGACAGCCAGTAAGCCGCCGTCATGGCACCGTCGAGGTCGTCGTCCGCCAGCGCGAAATTGAGATTGTCGAGCTGCTCCGCATGAGCGTGCATGTGGTCGATAAAGTCCGCGTCTCGACGGGTCTGTTCTTCAACGGCAGGTGGCTCTGCCGGAGCCGGCTCTGCGGCCGGTGCCGCCTGCGGCTCGACAGCAGGCTCGGGTGCGGGCTCTTCCTTCTTACCGCAACCCGTGACGCACAGCGCCAGTCCGACGATCAAAAGCGAATGCAATTTCATACTTACCCCCAAGCCAGGTACCGGTTACCCGATTATTCAGTAGAATCTTCGCCCAGTTTAACCAAAAGGTGGGGCCGTTGCGATCAAACGCCGACCGCCGCACATGAGGCGCCCAACCTTATGATCTGCAAAGAACTAGTGCCGCAGTCGTTCTACCTTCGCGACGACGTGGTTGCGATCAGCCGGGAGCTGCTCGGCAAGGTCCTGTGTACCGAAATCGACGGGCAGTTTACATCGATGGTGATCACCGAAACGGAGGCCTATGCCGGAATAAGCGACAAGGCGAGCCATGCCTATGGCGATCGCAGGACCCGCAGGACCGAACCGATGTACGGCCCGGGCGGTGTGTCCTATGTCTACCTTTGCTACGGCATCCATCATCTTTTCAACGTCGTGACCAACGTGAGCGGGGTGCCGCATGCGGTGCTGGTAAGGGCGGGCGAGCCGCTTTCGGGAATTCCGACAATGCTGCAAAGGCGCGACAAGCCCGGTGTCGATCGCACATTGCTGGCGGGCCCGGGATCCGTTGCACGTGCACTGGGAATCACGACCGCGCTCACCGGCAGCAGCCTGCTGGATGGCCCGATCCGGATCGAAAACCATGGCCTGCGGGTCGACGAGGCCTGCATCGAGGCAGGGCCGCGCGTCGGTGTCGACTATGCCGGTGAAGATGCCGGGAGGCCGTACCGATTCCGCTTAGAGGCGGGGGCTTACCGGTAGGTTTCAGACGAGCCGACGCCACATCCCGCGGATGTGATCAGGATGAGGGTAAGGACTATCGGTCTGGCGAAGTCGCGAAGCGTGGCTCGCTCCTGTTCCTGGCCTTTCAGGCTTTCGACCGTGCTCGCGGAAATCGTTCAAGCCGGTCAGAGGCTGTCGTACGGGATTTCAAAGGTATCGCCGTCCTCCATCCGGCCGCTGTCCAGTCCGCGCCTGAACCAGCGCATTCTCTGTTCCGAGGTGCCGTGCGTGAAGGCGTGTGGCACGACCTTGCCCTGAGTTCTTTCCTGGATCGCGTCGTCACCGATCTGGTTCGCGGCGCGCAATGCTTCCTCGATATCGCCCCGGTCGAGATAGCGCTGATTGTGTAGCGCCCAGACGCCGGCAAGGAAATCTGCCTGCAGTTCGAGCCGCACCGAGTACTGGTTGTAGTCCGGTCGATCGCGCATGGCGCTGACCTTCCCCGAGATACCGAGCAGGTTCTGTACATGGTGGCCCACTTCGTGAGCGATGACGTAGGCCTGCGCGAAATCGCCCGGTGCCTCGAACTGGCGCTCGAGCGCGTCGTAAAAGCCCAGGTCGATATATATCTTGCGGTCCGCCGGGCAGTAGAAGGGGCCCATCCGCGCGTCCCCCATCCCGCAGCCGGTCGGGTACCGGTCGCGGTAGATCACGAGCTCCGGTTCGACGTACTCCATCCCGAGGCGCCGGAATTCAGCCCGCCAGATATCCTCAGTGTCGGCCAGAACGACCGTCACGAACTGAAAGAGCCGTTCCTCTGCGGGTGTTGCCTCGTAGCTGACATCCTGGACCTGCCCACCACCCAGGATGGCTGCCGGATCGAGCAGGCCTGTCTGCCACGCGACAAAGCCGAGTGCGACAAGGATCAGGATGCCCCTGAAGCCGAATCGGCGGCCGACGAAATTGAGCAGGGTCGCCAATCCAGCCGAGCTGGCTGCGACGCGCTTGCCGCGTGCGTCGGTAACGTTGGAGCTCTTGCGTCGTCCCTGCCACTTCATGCAGTACTAATTACCACGTGAAGTGTGCCGCGCCAATTACATTGTCACTTGTGGCGATCGTGGTTGAGCCACAGCCAGTAAACCGAGGTGCACTTCGGGCATGCGTCGTGCCGTGCATGGCCGAACGGCCAGTCGTGCCACTCGTACTGGCACCGGCAGCAGCGGTTCAAGGCCTTGTCTTTCGTGACGCGCCTGTCAGGTGCGAGATTGAATGAGCGCACGTGGCATGTCGCCTCTGGCAGTCATACGGTGCGTGCCATTCTACATCGGAGGCGGGTTAGCCATCTCCGACCGTCCTGCTGTCCGCTGCGGATTCTCGTCCGCAGTGGCCGGCGGTATGCATGACCCCCGGGCGACCTGGTTCTCGATTACGCAACCGACGTTGAAGGCCTGCACATGGTGCAGCGTCTTTTCGTCAGGGTCCGACGCGACCCGGTAGCGGACGGCGATACCGAACTGGAACGACGCACCGGCAGCCTTGTCAGGCGTCATCTGCCGGTAACTCGATTCGATGTCGATGGATTGCGAGACAAACTCGTCGATGTCTCGTGCAATCGAGATCCCCGGGGGGATTTCGATGGGAAGCGACGTCGTATTGACCCTGGAGTTGTAGTAGACGGTCTGCGCGGTGAGCGTAATGTACTCGTCCGTTGCATTCGTGAACGTTACCGACTGGCGCTCGATCCTGACACGCAGGCGCTCATCGGCGAGGTCGAAATTGGGATATAGCTTGTCGAAGTCTCGCGACAGGATCGTGACGCTGATCGGTAATTCAACAGGACGGTCTCCGGAGGAAACGACCTGCTCAGGGCAGGCTACCGAAACCAGGTAGTGCCCGTGCAAGGCTTGTTCACAGTTCACAGCGTAGATCGTGGCGCCCGGCGACATCATCGTCGACAGCTGCTCCCGATGCGACTGGACGTCCTGGCGCAGTGCGGCGAGTGCGCTTTCGGCTGCCGCTGTGCAGTGCCGCGCATCGCAAGGCAGGGTATCCCGTTTCTCGAGGTTGACGGCGGGCACGTCATCGCCCCCGACAGGTGTCAGCTCGACCAGCTCGGCGAAATCGATGTCATCCTGGTAGTAGTCGGTCAAACCGTCGATGCTGGGCTGGATATCCAGCTCGATACGATTCGAACTGCTGCGCGCCGCGGACAGCTGTTTCGCCATGCCTGACAATTCGACGCGGGCACTGGCCGTTTCCTGCTCGTAGTCGTCGAGCAACGAGATCAAACGGCGACGCTCGGTATCCAGGCCGGAGTTGATCAGTGCTTCATCAACAGCCTGGTTGAATGCGCTTTCATCGAACGTGGTTTCATAGGTCTGGGAAATGTCCGTGACCTTTCCCGCGGTTCCGACAGCGATACCGCCGTTGATGATCTTGTCGAGCATGCCCGTATCCTTGTCGCGAAACGGGTGGAGCGGACTGCAGCGGTGTGATTCGGGATAGACCTGCGGCGTACACTCGACGGTGCGCGTATCGAAGGCGGGCGTGAGGTCGTTCAGCCGCACGAGGTAGCCCGTATCGATGGAAGCATCGGAGGCAGTTATCGTCGTGAACACCCAGCTGCCGCCGCGCTCGTTGACGAGATGTGCATAAACCGGACGCTCACCGGTGAAGAAACCGCCCGTAGACGATTCCGCAACCGGCTGCAGATTTGCCGGCCGCACGTTTTCCTGTTGCGGGGTGCTGCCGCACGCCGCCAGTAGCATGAGAAGGCACGCGACTGATACAGTCCGCGCGCGCACTAATCGGAAAGTCATTGGCCCAAACGCTTTCAGAGACAGAAACGCGCGCAGTATAGCGGAGATCCACGCGTGTTAAGTGTCGATTTCTGTCGCAATCTGGCGACGATCAGTGGTTTGGCAAGGTCACCAGGCGATGCCGTAATCGTCACCGTG
>Ga0209536_100008440_pt1 | contig 15439 bp, 14 predicted proteins | sample DeeMarSeWOR28_12_FD_187461 | JGI IMG/M metagenome (GOLD analysis project Ga0209536, IMG submission 187461) | Marine sediment microbial communities from White Oak River estuary, North Carolina - WOR-2-8_12 (SPAdes) (version 2) | ecosystem: Environmental > Aquatic > Marine > Intertidal zone >...
GTTCCGAATTTGGTATTGATCCGGCAATCATCGAACGGATTTCCTCAGAAGTAAAAGAGCTGTCGGACGCAGGCATAGAAGTGGCCATTGTCATCGGTGGCGGCAATATTTTCCGCGGCGTGAGTTTATCGGCGAAGGGCATGGACAGAGCCACCGGTGACTACATGGGCATGCTGGCCACCGTGATTAACGCCTTGGCCATCCAAGATGGCTTGGAGCGCCATGGGCTGACGGTTCGGGTGATGTCCGCTTTGCAGATCAACCAAGTTGCCGAAGGTTATATCCGGCGCCGAGCTATTCGTCATTTGGAAAAAGGCCGAGTAGTGATATTTGCCGCCGGTACCGGTAGTCCGTTTTTCACCACGGACACAGCGGCGAGTTTGCGCGGGATTGAAATCGGTGCCGATGTGGTGTTGAAAGCAACCAAAGTGGACGGTGTGTATTCCGCCGATCCTATGAAAGATAAAGATGCCGTTTTCTATTCCCATCTCAGCTATGACGAAGTTTTGGTTAAAAATCTCAATGTAATGGACGCGACCTCAATCGCTCTGTGCCGTGACCACAGCATGCCGGTGCGTGTGTTTAATATGAACAAACAGGGTTCACTAATGCGCATCATATTTGGGGAAGAGGAAGGAACACTCGTCGACAAAGGGGAGTAACTAATGATCAATGATATTAAGAAAGATGCGGACAGCCGCATGCAGAAGAGTATTGACGCTCTGAAATCGGAGCTCACTAAATTGCGTACCGGCAGGGCGCACACCAGCTTGCTGGATCACATCACTGTGGACTATTATGGCAATGTCACGCCGCTGAGTCAGGTTGCTTCTATCACGGTATCCGACGCGCGCACACTAACCGTCGTGCCCTGGGAGAAGAACATGGTATCTGTAATTGAAAAAGCCATTATCACGTCCGACCTGGGACTAAATCCCGCCGTATCAGGCATGAACATCCGTGTTCCACTGCCCCCGCTGACCGAAGAGCGCCGCAAAGACCTCATCAAAGTGGTGCGTCAAGAAGGTGAAAACGCCCGTGTGGCGATTCGCAATATTCGCCGCGACGCCAATAACGATTTGAAAGCCTTAAACAAAGATAAAGAAATTACCGACGACGAACTGCGTAAAGCGGAAGACGACATGCAGAAAATGACGGATAAATACGTCAAAGAGGTGGAGACAATTTTAGCAGCTAAAGAAAAAGATTTGCTGGAATTTTAATATTCGCGTTACATTAACCGGTTTACACACACTTACATTACCAGTCAGTGCCCGGAGGTCCATCGTTGTTATTCAGCACATGGCAGAAAACCCTTAAGATAAGTGCTTATGGCGGATAAAGATCAACATTCTGAAACGCAGCCAGCGTCTCGTGTGCCTCGCCATATTGCCATTATCATGGATGGTAACGGCCGTTGGGCGAAACAGCGCAACCAACCGAGGTTTTTCGGCCATAAGGCTGGTGTGGAGGCCGTGCGCGACGTGGTAAAAGCGTGTGCGCAAAACGGTGTGGAGGTGCTGACTTTGTTTGCTTTTAGCAGTGAAAACTGGCGCCGTCCGCAAAAAGAAGTCAGTTTGTTAATGGAGTTGTTGTATGCCGCGTTAACACGCGAAGTCAGCAAGCTCAATGACAATAATGTCCGTTTGCGTATTATCGGTGATCGCAGCGTATTCAGCGAAAAACTGCAAAAGCGATTGCATGAATCGGAACAGTTTACCGAAAACAACACAGGATTGATTTTAGTGGTTGCCGTGAATTATGGGGGGCGTTGGGATATTACCCAGGCGGCGCAGCAAGTCGCGCAAAAAGCACTGTCCGGAGAATTGCAGGCTTCCGATATTACGCCGGAGCTTATCGGCCAGCATGTCAGTTTAGCGGACTTACCCGAACCGGATTTGTTTATCCGCACGGGCGGCGAACAGCGTGTGAGTAATTTCTTGCTGTGGCAGTTGGCCTATACGGAGTTGTTTTTTACCGAAACCTTGTGGCCGGATTTTTCCACCGCAAAGTTGGACGAAGCGATACTTTCTTTCAGTAAACGTCAGCGGCGTTTTGGCCGTACCGGCGAGCAAGTGGAAAATGGAGAAGGGGCTTAAATTACGCCTCATATCCAGCCTAATTGCGGCTCCCATAGCGATCTGGTTGATCGTGGGGTTGCCGACGACGTATTTTGCCTTGGTTTTTTCCGTATTTTTCGTCGCGGGGGCCTGGGAGTGGGCGGCGCTGGTGAGCACCCCCCGATTTTGGCTGCGGTGGATGTATACCGCGATGACCGCTCTTATCATGATCGCAGCCTGGTTTTCGCAAGTTTCCTTTCCGTGGTTTATTAACATTGTCATAGCCATCGCTGCTGGTTGGTGGATTCTGGTTTTGTTTTTCGTATTGACGTATCCCCAATCATCGAAACTCTGGAATAACGTTTTTTTGAAAGGCTTGGCCGGTTTCTTGATTCTTATACCCGCCTGGTTAGCTATAACCAGTTTGCACGGATCCGGTCCGCAAGGCCCGTATTATGCCTTGTATATGTTCATGATGATTTGGTTGGCAGATTCGGCGGCCTATTTTTCCGGCCGCATTTGGGGTAAACACAAACTGGCACGCCAAGTAAGCCCCGGCAAAAGCTGGGAAGGTGTGCTAGGGGCGTTGGCTGCAGTGGTAGTGTACACCCTGATTGCTGGTTATTTTATGGGTATACTCCAAATGGGTGTGAATAGCACCTTGATATTTATCGTAATTTCGCTTTTCGCTGTGCTCGTGTCAGTATTAGGAGATTTGGCTGAGAGTATGTTCAAACGGCAAGCGCACTTAAAAGACAGCGGTACGTTGTTCCCGGGGCATGGTGGAGTGTTGGATCGCTTTGACAGTCTCACTGCGGCGGCTCCTTGGTTTTTACTGTGTTATTGGTGGTTTTCCGGGCTCCATAGTGAGCAAGCTGTTGTTTTTATGGAGGTTGTTAAGTGAGCGCTGAATCCACCCCAACCACAAAAACACCAGCGCGTATTGGCTTGACGGTGTTAGGGGCCACCGGAACCATAGGTGTAAATACCTTGGATGTGGTTGCCCGTTACCCGGAGCGTTTTAAAATTGTCGCTTTAACCGCCAATAGCCATGTGGAGCGTCTATATGAGCAATGTGTGGCCCATGAACCGGAATTTGCGGTAATGGCGGATGCCGATGCCGCGGAAAAGTTAGAACAAAAGCTGCGTAACCATGGTCTGAATACTCAGGTTTTAGCCGGTACTGCCGGATTGGAACAGGTGGCCAGTCTTCCGCAGGTCCGTTATGTGATGGCCGCCATCGTGGGTGCTGCTGGATTAATCCCGACTTTGGCCGCCGCTCGGGCGGGAAAACGAATTTTATTGGCCAACAAAGAAGCGTTGGTGATGTCAGGACAAATATTTATGGATGAAGTGAAGTCCAACAACGCCGAATTGTTGCCCATCGACAGCGAGCATAACGCCATATTTCAATGTATGCCGGATACACAAAATAAAAATCTCCATGCACTGGGTGTAAAACGGATATTGTTGACCGCCTCGGGCGGGCCGTTTCGCGAAGCGCCGATTGAAACCTTGTCCCGGGTTACTCCGGAACAAGCTTGCGCACATCCTAATTGGGTGATGGGGCGGAAAATTTCCGTCGATTCCGCCACTATGATGAATAAAGGCTTGGAAGTCATTGAGGCGTGTTGGTTGTTTAATACCACGCCGGCCTTCATCCAAGTGGTGGTGCATCCGCAGAGTATTATCCATTCCATGGTGCAATATTCCGATGGTTCGGTACTGGCGCAGTTGGGCAATCCCGATATGCGTACCCCGATTGCGCACGCTCTGGCTTGGCCGGAGCGAATCGAGGCGGGAGTGGAAAATTTAGATATCTTCAGTGTGGCCCATTTGGATTTTTGTAAACCGGATTATTCGCGATTTCCCTGTTTGCGTTTGGCGATAGAAGCCATAGAACAAGGCGGTACCAGTTCCGCGATTTTAAATGCCGCCAATGAAGTCGCCGTGCAAGCTTTTTTGGATCACAAAATCGCATTCACGCATATCGCTTTGGTCATTGAGCAAACGCTTGCTTCGGTCAGTAATTCCGCGGCCACCAGCATCGAAGCCGTTTTTGAAGCCGATTACGCCGCCAGGAATCATGCGCAACAACTGGTGGCGAAACATTCTTCGACATTTTCAAGGCAGGTGCATTAATGGATTCCTTTTTTACCTCGGCCGCTGCGCTGATCATCACGTTAGGTTTGTTGATTGCGTTTCACGAATATGGCCATTTTTGGGTGGCCCGGCGTATGGGCGTCAAAGTATTACGGTTTTCTATTGGATTTGGTAAACCTTTGTGGACCAAGAAGGCCGGCCGTGACCAAACCGAATATGTGGTAGCCGCCATTCCGCTTGGCGGCTATGTCAAAATGTTGGATGAGCGGGAAGGCGAAGTGCCGCCAGAGGAAGTACAGCGGGCTTTTAATCGCCAACCGGTAAGAAAGCGTATCGCCATTGTGGTGGCCGGGCCGCTATTTAATTTCATATTCGCCATCATGGCTTATTTTGTCATGTACCTGATCGGCGTGCCCGGCGTCAAACCCATTGTCGGTGAAGTCACTCAAGCTTCTCCGGCCGCACAGGCTGGCATTGCCAAAGGTGACGAAATAATCCAAGTGGGCACGGCGGACACACCCACCTGGAACACCGTGCGTATGGCCTTGCTGGAACAATCCTTGGACAGCGATCGCATTGTCCTTCAAGTAAAAGACACCGCCGGCAGGGTGTACGACGCACCTTTGGATTTGCAAGGCATTAGTATGGAACAAAAACAACAAAACCTGCTGAGCAACCTGGGCATGGAGCCATTTCGACCGGCGTATCCCGCGATTATCGGTCAGTTAACGCAAGACGGTGCCGCTCAGCGTGATGGATTGCGCACCGGTGACCGCGTTGTGTCGGTGAACGGCCGAGAAGTGTCGTTGTGGGAAGATTGGGTGGATATCGTTCGCAATAATCCCGAACAAACGTTACAAGTCGAAATCGAGCGTGACGCCATGGTGGAAGTGATTATGCTGACACCCAAGCGCGAACTTACCGACCAGGGTGAAATTGGCCGTATTGGTGCCGCCCCGCAGGTCTCTGAGGAAATGATTAATCAATACCGCGCCGTGGTAAGCTATGGACCCATAAAAGCATTGTGGACGGCGGTCACGGAGACTTGGCGTATGTCCGTTCTAACGCTGCGCATGCTGGGCAAAATGATCGTTGGAGAAGTATCACTGGAAAATCTTAGCGGGCCTATCACTATTGCCACTTATGCTGGATACACAGCCAGTATCGGTTTGACCACGTTTTTATCCTTCCTTGCCATTGTCAGTATCAGCTTGGGTGTGCTGAATTTGTTACCGATTCCCATATTGGACGGCGGTCACCTGCTAGTGTATGTCATCGAAGGGGTGAAAGGAAAAGCGCTGTCCGAAGAAATCCAGGCGAGAATGCAACATGTTGGCATGGTGATTCTCGCCATGTTGATGATGCTGGCATTTTATAATGACATTATGCGTTTAATCGGCGAATAGATTTAACGCTGAGGTTAACAATAAAGAATAACTAACCCGTAACGGGAATTTGCTGTTGAGTTTCTATGATAAAAACTATCCTCACAAAAAAGATAAATAGCATAACAATAAGAAAAAATCCCGAGGCCGCTAGATGAAGTTTCGTTTTTGGTTGCTGGTTTGGCTTTTACTCGTGTCCGGGTTGACACAGGCATTCGATTCTTTTGTGATTGAAGACATCAAAATAGAAGGATTGCAGAGGATCTCCCTAGGCACTGCGTTTACCTATCTGCCCCTAAAAGTGGGTGAAGAGTTTACGGCGCAAAAAGCTTCCGACGCCGTGCGAGCACTGTTTAAAACGGGTTTTTTCGAAGACGTGTCGCTGGGTAGGGAAGGCAATGTGTTGGTGATTGTGGTCGAAGAGCGGCCTTCCATAGCCAGTATAGAGATCTTTGGCAATGAAGAAATTAATACCGATGACTTAATGGAGGCGTTAAAGTCCATTGGCATGACCGAAGGCAGAGTGTTTAACCGCTCCATGCTGGATCAAGTCGAGCAGGAGCTGCACCGGCAGTATTTCAGTTTGGGTAAATATGGAGTGGAAATCAAATCCACCATCACCGACTTGCCGAGAAACCGGGTGGAAATCGATATTGATATCGAGGAAGGTGACGCCGCGCGTATTCGCCAAATCAATATCATCGGCGCAAAAGCTTATAATGACTATGACTTGATTGACCGTTTCCAGTTAAGCCAGGGTACGATGTTTTCGTTTATGTCCGGCAGTGACAAATATTCCAAACAGCAGTTGATAGGTGATTTGGAAACCTTACGCTCGTTTTATCTGGACCGTGGCTATATTCATTTTGAAATCGTATCCACGCAAGTGTCCATCTCACCGGATAAACGCGATGTCTATGTCACCATTAACATCGATGAAGGTGAACAATTTCGGGTTAAAGATTTTGAAATATCCGGCGATTTGGTCGTGCCTGAAGCGGAGTTGCGGGAACTCATTCTACTTGAACCCGGCGAGATTTTTTCCAGACAACTGTTGGTACAAACCACCAATAGGTTTAATGAGCGACTGGGTGTTGAGGGTTATGCGTTTGCCAACGTCAATGCTATTCCAAAAATTGACGATGAGAAAAAAGAAGTCTCCATTACGTTTTTCGTCGACCCTGGCAAGCGGGTGTATGTGCGCCGTATCAATATAACCGGTAACACCAAAACCAAAGATGAAGTGATTCGCCGGGAAATGCGCCAAATGGAAGGCGGTTGGATTTCCACACCGTTGATCAACCGGTCGAAAATCCGTCTGCAACGCTTGGGTTATTTTGATACCGTTAATGTGGAGACGCCGGCGGTGCCTGGCACCACCGATCAAGTGGACGCCAACTTTAACGTGGTGGAAGGCTCTACCGGAAACTTCACTGCGGGTATTGGTTACGGTCAGGAAGGAGGATTCCTCTTTAACACCAGCGTGTCATTGAACAACTATCTAGGCTCGGGCAAGAAGTTTAAATTAGAGGTCAATAACGACCGGATCAACAAGATTTACAGTTTTTCGTATTTGAATCCTTATTTCACCTTGGATGAAATCAGTAGTGGATTTCGCTTGTTGTACCGTTCTACGGATGCCGCTCAAGCCAACTTGTCGGATTTCTACACCGATGTTAAAGAAGGCGCTTTAAACTTCGGCATTCCCTTAAGTGAATACACCCGCTTGAACTTCGATATGTCGTATAAAGATACCGATTTGACCATCGGCGATGCCGCGCCGCGGTCGTATCGGGAGTGGGTGAAATTGGTCAGTAGTACCGATACCCAGTCGGCGCGATTTAAAACTTATTCCACTGAGGCAAGCTATTCTTACGACTCACGCAACCGAGCGCTTTTCCCCGATCGCGGCGTGTATTCGCGCGTGGGTGCCGAAGTGGCTTTACCAGGAGGCGATTTGGAATACTACCGCCTGACTTACCAACTACGTATGTACTTTCCGTTTACTGACCGAGTCAGTTTGCTCTTGGGCGGTGAATATGGCTACGGCGATGGTTACGGTGAAAAAGGTACCGGAAAAGCCATTTTGCCGTTTTTCGAGAATTTCTACGTCGGTGGTACGCGTTCGGTGCGTGGGTACAAGGGTAATACTATTGGCCCCAGAGACGCCAGATGTCCTGAAGACGATCTTTTTTGCGCCAATCCGGTACCCGGTGATCCCGTAGGGGGTAACCAGAAAATCCTGGGGAGAGCGGAATTGTTTTTCCCGGTGCCGTTTACCGAGGAACCCAGCCAGAACTTCCGCTTAAGTGCGTTCATTGATGCAGGGCGGCTGAAAGGTGATCTTATTATTAATGACTACAACCTCATCATCAACGACGATGATTTTCGCACGACTTACGGTATCGCGGCGGTTTGGATTACCCCGGTAGGTGCATTAGTCTTTAACTGGGCCTGGCCTATAGATCCAAAAGAAGGCGACGAACTGGAGCGGTTCCAGTTTAATATCGGAGCACCCTTCTAGGATTACATATTGGTCTTATGCCGGAATCGTGGCATCATTACGGTTTTCGCCAAGCGAACAGATAAGTTGTTTAAAAAATGAACAATCGGAGCGTTTTAAAAAGTATGACAAAACGGTTTTCCCTCATAGTTTGGATCCCGCTAATGGTCTTGTCACTAGCGGCTTCCCCGGTCTTCGGTCAAGATGTCAAAATTGGTGTGGTTAACGCCGCCAAAGTGTTGGAAGAAGCCCCACAAATGGAAGCAGCAAGGATAGCGTTAGAAAAAGAATTCGCTCCCCGGGACCAAGAGTTGGTCGAGTTACAAAAATCCGTGCGCAGTTTAGAAGAAAAGTTATCCCGTGACGGCGATATCATGAGTGATATCGAACAAAACAAGATGGAGCGGGATATCCGCAGCCGCAAACGCGAACTCAAACGCTTACAAGACGAGTTTAATGAAGATTTAAATTTAAAACGAAACGAAGCTTTTGATCGAATCCGTCGAAAAGTGCTGGAAGTTGTCAACGCCATCGGTAAACAGGAGAAGTTTGACCTGATCGTTAACGATGGGGTTCTATATGCCAGTGAACGCATTGATATAACCAGTGCGGTGATTAAACAATTAAAAAGCGAACAAGCCAGTGGCGCCGCCGCTAATAAAAAATAATTACTGAACTATATTGCTATCTTGACACGCCCCTGTGTACACCTTACGCGAATTGGCAGACATAATAGGTGCGGAATTGCTCGGTGAAGCCGATTGCCGCATCGATGCTATTGCGTCATTAAACCATGCGAAACCCGGCACTATAAGCTTCTTATCCAACCGTCAGTTTCGTGATCAACTAGGGATTACCAAAGCGTCGGCGGTGATTATTTCACAAGCCGATAGAGCTGATCTGCGTACTAACGGTTTGATTACCGACGAGCCTTATGTGGCCTATGCGAAAGTGGCCACCTTACTGCATCCGTTTGTCAACCAGCAATCCGGTGTGCATGCTTCAGCGGTTGTCGATGACGATGCCCAGGTGGACCCCACTGCTTGGATCGGGCCTTGTGCCGTTGTGGGCAAAGGAGCTCGGATAGGCGCAAACTGTCATGTTGGGCCGGGCTGTTTTGTGGGTGAAGAGGTCAGCATCGGTGCAGATTCATTGCTGGTGGCAAACGTGACGATTTTTCACAAAACTCAAATCGGTGAACGGGCAATTATTCATCCAGGGGCAGTAGCTGGTAGCGATGGATTTGGGCTGGCCAACGATCATGGCAAGTGGATTAAAATCCCACAGATCGGTAGGCTGGTGATTGGAAACGATGTGGAAATCGGAGCCAATACCACTATCGACCGGGGGGCAATCGAAGATACGGTGCTTGAAGACGGAGTCAAAATCGATAATTTAGTGCAAATAGCACATAATGTACGTATCGGCGCCCATACCGTTATGGCAGCGCAAGTTGGTATCGCCGGCAGTACGAAGATCGGAAAATATTGCGCCTTTGGCGGTCAAGTAGGAATCGCTGGTCACATAGAGGTCACTGATCATGTTACAATTACCGGCCGCGGTATGGTGGTGAATTCCATTACTGAGCCGGGTACGTATTCTTCGGGCATTCCGTTGGACACTAACATTCGGTGGCGGAAAAATGTGGCCAGGTTCCGACAGTTGGATGATCTGGCAAAAACGGTAAATCGGTTACAGAAACAAATAGAGCGACCGACACCTGAAAAATAAAGTCCCGATGTTGGTAGTATTGGCGGAATAAAAAAGATCAATCAAATGAATGACAATAAATTAGAATCATTAGAAATCAAGGAAATCTTAAAACATTTACCTCATCGTTATCCGTTTTTGTTGGTCGACCGAGTGTTGGACTACAGGTTAGGTGAATATTTGGTGGCTTTAAAAAATGTTACCATTAACGAGCCGTTTTTTACCGGCCATTTCCCTGGTCACCCTATTATGCCCGGTGTGCTCATTTTAGAAGCTCTTGCTCAAGCTACGGGCATTTTAGCCTTCAAAACCACCAATGCTTCTCCGGAGGATGGAACGTTATATTATCTGGTGGGTGTCGATGAAGCACGATTTAAACAACCGGTTATACCAGGTGATCAGTTGCAACTTAGCATCAGAATCGTTAAATCCAAACGTGGCATCTACAAGTTTCAAGGTGAGGCCAGTGTTGACGGCAATGTGGTTGCCAGTGCCGATTTAATGTGTGCCGAGCGAGCTGTGTAGTGATACATCCTCAAGCCATTATTGATCCGAAAGCAGACATCGCACCGGGAGTAGACATCGGTGCGTATTCCATCATTGGACCGGATGTGGTGATTGATGAAGGTACCTGGATTGGTCCTCATGTAGTCATTAATGGTCCGACAAAAATCGGGAAGAATAATAAGATTTACCAGTTCGCTTCCATAGGTGAAGCCCCGCAAGATAAAAAATACGCCGGCGAGCCAACCCGTTTGGAAATTGGTGATGGTAATGTCATTCGTGAAAGTGTCACTATCAGCCGCGGTACTATTCAAGATGCAGGCATCACGCGCGTGGGAAATGAAAACCTTATTATGGCTTACGCGCACATCGCTCACGACTGCCAAGTGGGTAGTTTTACCGTGTTTGCCAATTCCACCTCTCTAGCGGGACATGTTCATGTTTCGGACTACGTAATATTTGGTGGATTTACCCTGGTTCATCAATTCTGCAAAATCGGCGCATACTGTTTTACGGCGATGGGTAGTGCGATATCCAAAGATGTTCCACCTTATTTACGTGTCGCAGGCCACATGGCCAAACCATATGGTTTGAATTCAGAGGGATTAAAACGCAGGGGATTCAGTCCCGAGACCATAGCTGAGTTACGTGGCGCATATAAGATACTATACCGTTCCAGTCTCACCCTTGAACAGGCCATTCAACGGCTCAGCGAAAAAGCCCAAACCAGCAAAGAAGTGAAGCACTTTTTGGATTTTATAAAATCCTCAGCTCGCGGTATTATTCGGTAATCAAAATCAACAACAAATAATATAACTAAAAACAGCGGGGAATGCAGTTGTATGCGTTTTGGAATCGTCGTTGGAGAGGCTTCTGGGGATCTTTTGGGTGCGGGATTGGTAGCGGCGATCAAGCAAAAATATCCTGATGCCAGCTTTGAAGGGATCGCTGGTCCGTTGATGGAAAAACTGGGGGTACGCTCTATATATCCCATGGAGCGGTTGGCGGTGATGGGCATCGTGGAGATTCTGGGTCGGTACCGGGAACTGTCCAACATACGTAAAAACCTAATTAGCCATTTCATACACAACCCGCCGGATGTCTTTATTGGCGTAGACGCGCCTGAGTTTAATATCCACCTAGCGCAAAAACTTCGCGAAGCTGGAATCAAGACGGTTCAATATGTCAGTCCTCAAGTATGGGCATGGCGGCAATATCGGGTAAAAAAAATTGCCAAGGCGGTGGATTTAATGCTGACCTTGTTTCCCTTCGAAGAAGAGTTTTATGCCGCGCGGGCCGTGGCGGTGAAATGCGTTGGACATCCGTTAGCCGACGTTATTGCGACACATCCTGATAAAAATGCAGCCAGAGAAAACTTAAAAATTCCCGGGGACAAAGAAGTGGTGGCTTTCCTCCCTGGCAGCCGCGGCGTGGAAGTACATTATCTTGCAGAAGTTTTCATCCAAGCGGCACAATGGTGTTTAGATAGACGGCCTAATCTATTTTTCATAGCACCACTGGCCAACGAGGCCAGGCGTAAACAATTCGAACACGCTTTACACCGCCAAGGCGGAACTTTACCCATTAAATTAGTCACCGGCAACGCCCGAGAGGTTATGACCGCGGCGGATGTGGTGGTGTTGGCATCGGGCACCGCTACTTTGGAAGGATTGCTCCTGAAAAAACCCATGGTGGTGGCCTACCGGCTTTCCCAGACGTCCTACTTCATATTCAAGTTTTTATCGCAGGTTTCACACTACGCATTACCCAATTTATTGGCGGGAAAATCTTTAGTGCCGGAGTTGATTCAGCACAACGCTACACCAGAGAAAATCGGCAGTGCCGTATTGGAATATTTTCGTCATCCAGAAAAAATGGCGTTTCTGCAGCAGGAGTTCGAGGCCATACATGCTACGTTGCGCAAGAACGCCAGCTATCAAGCGGCAGATGCTGTCCTACAACTCGCCCAACGCAATAGCAATGCAACAAACCAGCTTCAATTTGGATGATATTACCTTACCGCAGCTGACCGCTGGCGTAGATGAAGCCGGTCGAGGTCCTTTGGCAGGACCGGTCGTAGCGGCAGCGGTGATTCTCGATAAGAATTTTTCAATTGAGGGGCTCACCGATTCTAAGCAGCTCAGCGAAGCCCGCCGTGAGCAATTGGCAAAAAACATTAAACAACACGCCTTGGCATGGGGCGTTGGCCGCGCTGAAGTGGAAGAGATCGATGCCATCAATATATTGCAAGCTTCCATGTTAGCGATGCAGCGCGCGGTGGCCAATCTAACTATCCCTCCTCAACACGTGTTGGTAGACGGTAACCGTTGCCCAAAGTTTTCCTGTGCGGCGAGTGCCATCGTCAAAGGTGATTTACTAGTACCGGCAATCAGCGCTGCATCGATTATTGCCAAAGTCACCCGCGATCGTGAAATGGTAGAACTCGATCAACAATATCCTGGCTACGGATTGCGAGGGCATAAAGGTTATCCCACCAAAAAACATCTAGAGGCTTTAAGCCGATTAGGTGTGTCTCCCATCCATCGTAGGTCATTCGCACCCGTCAAAAAATTATTGCAAAGTGAATAGTGATTTTGAACGATTTCGCACTTATTTAGTGCGTTGATGCGTGACGGTTTGCGTGTTTGTCAGTTCTTTTTCTGCTTGTTAATAAACTGGACTTGAATATTATTGATAATTTGTTAGGCTATAAAAATAGTATTGCACAAAAATATTTTGCAGGAATGGAAATTGCATCAAATAAGGCGCTTTTTTGCAAATCGAAACGTAAAACACAATGCAGGTAGTAAGTAGGAAAACTTTCAGTTTGAACTTCCAGAATATAGTCGTTTAACTCACCTAAGTTGCAACTCATTTTCAACGTTGCCACGCTGTGGTATATCGAAAGGCAAAAAATTGACGGCAAATGATGATCAATCGTAATATTCCGTATAGTTATTTAGCGTTCGCGTTATTCATATTGATATGTTGCACTCTGGGGAATGCCAGCGCTTCGCTTACGCTTACCGCGGATACTCAAACTTCAACCGCCGGTTATTATCGACTAGCTTGGAGTATCGATGGAGCCGATATTGACCAAATTTTTGTTTTACAAGAAGCTGTCAGCGCCGACTTTGAAAATCCCACCATCACATATCAAGGCCCAGATCTAGCCACAGTAGTCAGCGGTAAATCCAACGGTCAATATTATTATCGTGTGCGGCGGATGCAGCCTGACCCGTCAGCTGGCGTTGAGTCAAGCGAGGACTCATGGAGTAATGTAGTTAGTGTTAGTGTGGAACATCATAGTTTACCTAGAGCCGTTGGTTTTTTTGTCGCGGGTTTAATAGTGTTTGTCGCAACGTTGGTTGTGATTGTTAGTAGTGCAAGAAAAAGCAACGTTTAACCGATAGAGCATCAATTGCAGGAACATAGTGTGTTAAAAATAAATTTTCCACGCTTACAAAAAGATGTAGAAACTCTAGCATCCATTGGAGTTGGTAAAGACCATGGCCTTTACCGCATGGCGTTCAGCGATGGTGATATGCAGGCCAGACAGTGGCTTGTGCAGCGTATTGAAGATGCGGGATTGACAGTATATGTGGATGGAGCGGCAAATATATACGGCCGTTTGAATTGGGACGGTAAGAAATCCAGTGTTATGACGGGGTCCCATATTGATACCATTCCGGGTGCGGGCCCATTAGATGGAGCGCTAGGTGTTATGGTCGGGTTGGAATGCCTGCGTAGTTTTAAGGAGAACAATATTCATTTGCCGCGTCCCCTTGAATTAGTGGCTTTTACAGACGAAGAAGGCCGCTTTGGTGGTATGTTCGGGTCGCAAGCCATCAGCGGCAAATTGACGCCGGAATCCATCTACAGCGCTCATGATTTAGACGGCATAAGCATCAGCGAGGCTATGACAGCGCGAGGATACAATGCGATGGATGCGTTGCGCGCCCATAGGGCGCCGGAGAGTATCCATGCGTTTGTTGAATTACATATCGAGCAAGGCCCAGTGTTGGACAGGCAGAAAATCTGTTTAGGTGTTGTGGAGGCGATCAGCGGCTTGTTTAAGTGGAATGTCAAGCTGATCGGTGTCGCCAACCACGCCGGCACGACTCCCATGGATATGCGCCAGGATGCGTTTCAGGGTTTGGCGGAGATATCGATGCAAAAAATGCGCATTCTGGAGGAATATGGCAGTTCGCGCAGTGTGGCGACTATAGGACGAGTGGAATTATTTCCTGGGGCCGCTAATGTCGTACCTGGTTCGGTAGAATTTTCATTGGAGGTGAGAGATACCGATCAGGAAATTTTATATACCTTGGCTGATGCTTTTCGCCGGGCGATCTCGGCAATTGCTCGGCGACGCCAGCTAATGTTTGAGTTCGAAGTATTGAGTGAAATAAAACCGGTTAAATGCGATCCGGCCATAGTCGAGACCATCACCGGTGTGGTTAAGGATATGGACGTATCTTATTTGTATATGCCCAGCGGTGCCGCTCACGACACCCAATTTTTGGCGACTATTACTCGCGCCGGCATGTTGTTCGTGCCTAGCAAAGACGGGCGCAGTCATTCTCCGGCGGAATGGACCGACTGGGAAGACATAGAACGAGGGGCAAACGCGTTGTTGAACACACTACATCGGCTGGCATTATAAGAGGGAGTGATTGTGAAAGAAGAAGAAAAGTTGCGCCTTGATAAAGGTGTTAACGAAAAATATATCAATATAGATCCGTTAAAAGAAAGTTATCGGGAGTCTATTACCGAAGCACCGGCGGTTATCGAATCGCTTGCTAAACATCATACGGCGCTGTTAGTGATAGATATTCAGTACTTGGACGCCGCCCCTGGACATGGGGTATTTGCCGAGTTGGTCACCAGCACAGTACCGTTGGAGGCGCAACAATATTATTTTCACCGCTTAAAAACCACGGTACTGCCTAACGTAAGACGATTGCAAGATAGCTTTAGGGAACATGGTTTGGAAGTAATTCATACACGCATTCAATCGCTTACCAAAGATGGCAGAGATCGCAGCCCCGGGCACAAACGGTTAGGATTACACGCGCCGCCGGGATCACAGGAGGCGGAATTCTTACCCGAAGTGGCTCCCCTAGGAGATGAAATTATTATCAATAAAACGGCCAGTGGCGTGTTTAACGCCA
>Ga0209536_100008441_pt1 | contig 15439 bp, 11 predicted proteins | sample DeeMarSeWOR28_12_FD_187461 | JGI IMG/M metagenome (GOLD analysis project Ga0209536, IMG submission 187461) | Marine sediment microbial communities from White Oak River estuary, North Carolina - WOR-2-8_12 (SPAdes) (version 2) | ecosystem: Environmental > Aquatic > Marine > Intertidal zone >...
TGAGGGCGGTGAGCCCGGAGATTTGACCGGGGAGACCGAAGGAACGGTCGAAGGTCAGGAGACCAGTACCCGTCACATTCCCATCGGTGTCTGTCAGCCACAGTGTAAGAGGTACGGCAGTTCCATTGACGTCGATCGACCCCACCCAGGTCCCCGTTATGCCTTCGCACGCACATTCACTAGGCATCGGCTGTCCGATGTCCGGTGATTCCGGAACAGGAAGCCCAACCGTCCATCGTGCTATCTGTTGGGCATCGATGATGTTGCGCATCCCATCCTCATTCACGTCACAGCGAGCTTCCACCATGGCCGGATCGGGGGGTGGTGGCAGTCCTACCGAGTACCTCGCTATCTGTTGAGCGTCGATGATGTTCACGGTTCCATCGTCGCTCACATCTCCCAGGAGTCCCGCGAATCCGATACAGAGGCATAGGTTGGCCACCGAGACAGAGGACAGGATGTCGGTACCGACGCCGTCGCCCGCCGCTGTCACGTTGACCGCGACAGACACGCCCTCGTCTTCAGCCGCGGCGTCGGCACTGAGTACGACGCTGATGGCCGTGAACGTATTGGTCGTGCCGGTCGCGTTGAACAGGCTGGTGGCGAGCTGGCCTGATGCGACATCAGCCTCGTTGAAGACTACGCTGCCGAAGGTGCCGGGAACGGCCTCCACGTAGGTGAGCAGGCTGGGATCCCACGTCAGATAAAAGGTCAAGCTCGCAATGTCCAGGCCGCCAGCTTGAGCCATATCAACCACGATAGGGATCTCGATCTCGGCTCCCGGTGCCACACTAGTTGTCGTCTCATCTCCCACACGCACCACAATCTGCTGGCCCACAGCAAGCGCCGGACTGAGCACCAAAGCCAGCAGAGTCGCATGGAGCCCACCCAATAACCGGACCACGTGACCGAGGCTCGGTCCAATGCATGCAGGTCTCATTGGACTACCCTCTCTAGCTTGGGATCGAGGATCCGGTCCTCGGCCACTGCGGCACCCTCGACACTTCCCACCGCTTCGAGAACGACGGACAGCCTCTCCAGGGCGGCGGGATCGTGCACCTGGAACTCGACTGCAAGCACTATCGGGCTCTGGAACCGCTCAACGGTGAATCCCGCGAACCGAATCAGCCCGTCGTCGACGGCGCCGTGGGTGTTAATGACGCGGTACCCGTCGCTTGGCATCGACGCTTTGAGCAGCTCCAACGCAGCGGCATCGTACGTGAACCGCCCCTGGTACGCACCGAGCTCCAGTGACTGTGCGTCGATTCTGATCCGAACCTCTGCCACGCCAGCGCTGGGTTGGCTCACCAATACGGCGGCACGCACGCTGCCGTCTTCAATCATCGGATCGGGTGGCATCGCAGTTGGCTCGTCCGCACAGCCAAGAACGAGCACGGCAATAAGAGCGGGAAACAAGAGTCGCATGAGTTCACTTCCTTTCTACTCTGCTAAGTCACCTACCCGTTTGGTCGTAGGCAACTACGATTTGCATGTCTCCGGCGGCCCCGATACAACACCCTACGGGATCAGAACAACCGATCCAGCCACCTGAATGGAGGCGAGGATATCGCTTCCCAGAGCATTCCCGGCTGCCGTGAGAGTCGAGGTCACGGCCGTGCTTCCCCCAGAAGCTCCGCTGACCGTAAACGTCACTCTGGCCAGCTCGAAGCTCGCTGCCGTACCCGTGGGACTGAACGCGCCAAACTCTAGCGTACCGGCATTCACATTCGTCTCGTTCGGGAACCAGCTCCATGATGATTCCACAATGGCGGAACTCACATAGGTGAGCTGAGCGGCATCCCACTCAAACGTGCCCGAGATGGACGCTAGATCTCCGTCGCCGCCACTTGGCCGGAGCATCCGGAACGACAGTATCAGCGTCGATCCGGGCGCCGCGTCGACCTGAAACTCATCGTTGCTGGTGGACACGAGCATCGCAAATCCGCTCAGCGACACGACCGCCACCCTCGTGGAGTCCTCGGCGCCGCCACTAGTCACCACGATATCCGTCACACCGGGCGCCTGGCCGGTCACGGATACGGGCGGCCCAACCACCGCACTCGCGACAGCAGGATCCCGGCTGGTCACCGCGACGTCCGGATCCGTGATGTCACTGCCGAGCGAATCGGTCGCCGCGACCGTTGCGTCAACAGCCTCCGCCACAGCGAGCACCTTGAAATGCGGCGAGACAGTGAGCTCGGCTGCTACCTGCTCCACAGTCACATCACAATCGCCAGAGACACCTTCGGCACTGGCGGAAACCGTCGCGTTCCCGTTGTCCACGGCCTTCACCACGCCAGCGCTCGAGACCGTGACCACCAATTCGTCAGACGACGACCAGTCGAACGTCACACCGTCCTGTTCGGCGCCAGATGGACTCCGTGCGACGGCTGATAACGTGGATTCTTGATTCAAGGAATGCAGTTCGAGAGTAGCGGGGGAGCACTCAATGGTGTCGACGTTCACGTCAACATCGAATGCAGCACTCGTTGCGCCCGTGAGTCCGCTCGCCGAAGTCGTCAGTGTGTAGCCGTTCCCGGCCTTGTCGATCCAGAGATCGGTGAAGCCGGCCACTCCGGATGCCGCCGTTGCGGACGTGGTCCCGTCGAGCGTTCCCTGACTCGGGTTCGTTCCGATCGACGCCGTGACGACCGTGGTGTTGTCATTCGTGACCACAGTCCCGCCGGCATCCTGAACCTCAACTACGGGCTGGGTCGTCAGCGGTTCCTCAGCCTTTCCACCTACAGGCTCCGTAATGAAGGCCAACTGAGTTGGCTCTTGTTGTACGGTCACCGCTGTTGGATCGCTCGTGATGGTCTCGTCCGGGTCAACTGAAGTATACGATGCAGTGATCGAAGCGGTGCCGTTCGCCACCGCCGTCACCTCACCCGCACTCGACACTGTCGCCACCGCCTCGTCGGAGGATGACCAATCCAGCGTCACTCCTGCCACTTCAGCCCCGGAAGGACTCCTCGCCGTCGCGGTCAACGTCGTCTGCTCTCCAAGAAAGCTCAGGTTCACGTCAGCCGGCGTGACCTCCACCGTCGCGACGTGAACGCCAACATTGAACGCAGCACTCGTCGCGCCGGTGAGTCCACTCGCCGAGGCCGTCAGTGTGTAGCCGTTCCCGGCACTGTCGATGCTGAGATCGGTGAAGCTGGCCACTCCAGATGCTGCCGTCGCGGTCGTGGACCCACTCAGGTCTCCGTTGTTCGGGTTCGTACCAATCGCCGCCGTTACAACCGTGGCGTTGTCAGTCGTGACCACATGCCCGTTGGCATCCTGGACCTCAACGACGGGCTGCGTCGTCAGCGGCTCCTCCGCTCGTCTGCCTACAGGCTCGGTGCTAAACGCCAGCTGGGTACCAACCTGTGCGACCGTGCAGCTGACCGTTCCCGATATGTTGTTGGCAGTGGCCGTCACGGTTGCAGTTCCGTTACCCTCCGCAGTCACCGTACTACTGGAAACTGAGACCACAGCAGCATCGCTGGAGGTCCAGGTGAAGCTCGCACTAACGGACTGGCCATCCTGATCCCTCGCCACGGCAGTTAGTTGCAGCGTCTCGCCCAGCGCGTCGAAACTGCACTGCGCCGACGTGATTTCGACGGAAGCTATAGGCCGTACGCCATTCACGATTTCACTATCAGGGCACGCGAGCAGCCCCATGCATAGGGGTATTGCCATCAAGCGACCAATAAGAGCCCACGGCCGACTGATACGTGTGCGGGCAAAACCGCGTCCGCCCATTAGCATCTGGTGCATGGGTATCGAATCCTTTTTTGTGCGCCAATGGCGCTCTTTGGAAAGTCTCTAGTCACGCCGATTCCGATTCGGCAATCCCGCAACCACCTACTTCGTCGGTGGCTCAGGGATCTCGTCGTCTGGCGGGCGTCATTCTGCGGCGTCGGTCTGGCGGCGGGGCCACTGCTGGCCACCGGCGTACTTCAATTGTGTACTGCGGCTCGGAGGGCGAGGCAGAGAACATGACCCCAAGTTTCGGAAAGGGCAAGGGCATCTTCGAATCGGATTCGCTGAGAACCAAGAGTCGCTACCGTCGTAGCGGAAGTCCACCATGTGGCATCCCTGCAAACCTGGCCCGTTGCTGGACCGCAACGTAGCTTCTGGATCGAGACTGGACGTCGTATCGGGTGACGAAGCACATGATCGGTTCCGAATCATTAGGTGTCGCGACACCGCAACAGCTCCGCGAAGCGTTGGGTCCAGACTTTCACGTATTGGGCGAGCTGGGTCGTGGTGGCTTCGCAACGGTGTATGCGGTACGAGACTGCAAACGGAACATCCTCATAGCCGTCAAGGTCATGCGACCGGATCTCATGGTACCCATCGGGCTGGAGCGGTTTCGTCGTGAGGCCGAGTTCGCGATGAAGCTGCACCATCCTAACATCCTCTCGGTGCTGTTCACTGGGCATCGGTCTGGGCTGGCGTATTATGCGACGCCACGCGTATCGGGTGAACCACTCGACAGGCACTTGCGGGCATCGGCGCCGCTATCGATATGGGACAGTTCCAGCATTCTCCGCGACGTTGCGTTTGGCTTGGCACACGCCCATGTACGTGGTGTCGTCCACAGAGACGTCAAACCGTCAAACATCATGGTGGATAACAATGGGAAGGCCCTGATCCTCGATTTCGGCCTTGCCAAAGCGCTGTCGGCTGACGGCGGTAGTCTGTCTTTCAGTGGTCAGATAATCGGCTCTCCGCAGTACATGAGCCCCGAGCAGGCAAGTGACAGCAAGTCCATTGACCATCGGGCCGACATTTACAGCTGGGCGGTAGTTGGCTTCGAGATGCTTGTGGGACACCCGCCATTCGAAGGCAGCTCAGTCCGCGAAGTGATGCACAAACAACTGACTGCTGAGGTGCCTGACGTTCGTGATTTCAGATCCGAGGTGCCGCAGCAACTAGCACAGATGCTTCTCAGATGCATGCAGAAGGCACCGAAGGACCGCTGGTCCAGCACAGTGGACGCGGCACACGCAGGGGGCATCGCCTAGCCCACTCACCGGCCAGGGAGTAAATGGAGAGGAGTGGAATGGGGAGCCTATTGAGGTTGGTGAAAACCTAGCAGCTGATTGGTTGCAGGGCTCTTGAGCGGGGTGTAGATTATTGAGTCGCGCCATTGTTGGCCGGCGCAATCACTCGCCTCGGGAGACAGAAGGATGCGACGTCTCCTCGAAGTGTGCCACACGCGGCACTGCGATATCAGCCGGGGATGGGCGAGAGCCCGTATCAACGGCTCGACGGGGCCATGCGGCCACGCAGCTAGCTTCCCTGAACAACCAACGCCACAGGTGAGCGGCCGGTTCCGCCGGGGATCGTAGTGTGACAGTCAACGTCCGCTGCCCTCACTGTACCCGCCCGGTCACACCCGGCTCACGTTTCTGCTCCGCATGCGGGACGGAGGTCCAGTCTGAGCAGGCCCTCGTGACAACGGCGAACGTCTCCCTCGATATGAGATTCACCGAGAGTATCGAGATGGAGATGATAGAAGCACTCCGGCGCACGGTTATTGGCGAGTACGATATCATGGGGGAATTGGGGCGGGGTGGGATGGCCATCGTCTACCTCGCGCACGATATCGGGCTCGACCGCAAGGTGGCCATCAAAGTGATGGCGCCCACGTTGCTCACGGTCGAGGGAATGGCGGAGCGATTCAAGCGAGAGGCAAGGACTTCAGCCGGCTTGAGTCATCCACATATCATTCCCATTTACACGGTGAGGCAGACTGACTGGCTCCTTTTGTTCGTCATGAAGTACGTATCCGGTCGTGCTCTCGACTTGATCATTGAAGAAGAAGGCGCCCTGCCGATCTCCATGGTCAGAGCCATCCTGGATCACGTTGGTGGTGCGTTGGGGTATGCCCACCGTCACGGAGTCGTACACCGCGATATCAAACCGGCCAACATCATGATCGATGAAGAGGGTTTCGCGGTGGTGACGGACTTCGGCATCGCCAAGCCATCGGGTTCCGATGAACTCACAGCGACCGGCATGTTGGTCGGGACTCCGCGATACATGAGTCCGGAGCAATGCTGTGGCAAAAAGCTCACAGGGGCGTCGGATCAATACTCCCTCGGTGCGGTAGCCTACGAGATGCTAACGGGCATCCAACCGTTTCGCGGCGACAGCTTGATGGAGGTGATGAAGAAGCATCTCTTCGACCTTCCCACTCCCATCGAGCAGCTGCGTCCCGACTGCCCACCCGAGTTGGCCCGCGCGGTGAACCGGATGCTAGCTAAGGAGCCGGGGGACCGGTGGCCTACGGTGGAGCAAGCCATGGCTGTTGCCGGGGCGGAACCGGTCACCGCAGAGGATCCTGTGAGATCGCGAATGGTCGATCTGGCAAAGAGCGGGAAGCGAGACCAGGAATTGTCCCGCTGGAGCACTCCACGCAGTCCAATGCCCCGGATCTCGGCCGAGATGGCAGCTGCTAACGCTATGAGCGCAGCCGATGACGACACCCCACCCCGCACCCCCCCGTCTCCGGCTCGCGCGAGTGTCGCTCCCCGTGCCAAACCACGGCGCACAGCCTTGAAAGCGGTGCTAGTCGCCTCCGCAGTCGCCATGATCGGTGTAGGCGGCTGGCTCGCCTACGACGTTGTGGTTCCCATGATCTCTCCAACCGATGCAAGCACGATTGCCCTGGAACAAGAGCCCTCCGTATTGCCGCAAGACTCGGTCGGCACACCTGTGAGTCAACCGGCACCAAGCGAACAGCAGGCAGCAGCCGAACTGGCTGAGCTGGCATCACCTCAGACAGGGAGGATGGTGGTGGAAGGCCTGCCAGACAACGGCACAGTCTACGTAGATGATCGGAGAACCGAGGGCACCGAGATAGAGCTTGCGTCAGGTGCACACATGATCCGGATGGAGGCGCCGGGATACGAGCCGATGGAAGAGACCATTACCGTTGCGGCTGGAACGAGTTTCAACATGCGGTTCGTGAGTCGCAGGGTGCCCGCCCGACCGCGTGAGCAGCCAGCGACAGCGCCCCAGCCACCGCCGATGGGATTCTTGGGCCTCGCTATCAGCAATACGCAAGCGACGGTGCGTGTGGATGGAGTCGATCTCGGCAGTCTGCGCCGCGGTGTTATTCCGCTCGAGGCAAACGTGCAGCACCGGTTGAGACTCGAGCGCCAAGGGTATCTCACGTTCGATACGGTCATTGTCGTCACGCCGGGTGACACCGTTCGGCTGGCCAGGAGTCTTGCCAGGAGACCGCCATGAGCTCACGCGTGCCGCAATTGGCACTTGGGTCGCTGCTCGTAGTGTCGCTGTGCACAATGAGCGCGGCCACGGTGACGGCGCAAGATACGCGGACCACGATCATACAGCAGGCTCTGAGCGAATTCGACGAAGCTAGGGCGTTCACTCTGCTCCGAAGCGGTGTCGATCCCACGTTGCCGGGCCCGCTCGACAGCTTGTGGGCGCTTGGCGTCATGAGCCTAGTCGAGATCGTGCATCGGCAAGACCCCGCTCTGGCCACCACCTGGCTGCGGTGGGCCGTAAGGGTGAGACCTGAGATACAGGTAGACACACTCGCCTTCCTCGAGTTGATGCCGGCGTACAACGACGCGCGGGCATTCGTGCTACCGACCGTGCAAGATGATTCGCTCGTAGAGACGGAGTGGCGCTGGGCGGTACCCGCGCCGGAAGTGAGGCGTGGCCTGCTGGAGATCACGGCCTCGGTGCCGGCGGGTCTGCAGGTCGAGGTCGAGGGTGTCGAAACGATCTCCGTCGGTGATGACGTGTTCCTGGAAACGAACAGCTACAGTCTGATTGCGTCGGCGGACGGCTACCTCCCGACAACTGTGACTCGCGAAGTCTTGCCCGGTGTGACGACTGTCGTGGGGTTCAATCTCACACCTGAACCGATCGCTGCTCCGGCTGTGCCCGATTCAGCCCTTCTGCCGGAGACCGAAGGGCGGCTTGGGCGGAGCCTGGTTGGAGTCGAGCCACTCGGGGATGGTGTCGGTGACTGTCGCCTTGGGTTCGTAGCAACGTCGGATGGGCTAGTTGCCACGACATACGGCGCGATCCGCGGTGCCGAGCGCGTGCAGCTGCGGTTTTCCGGGGACCAGCAGGTGGGTCAGGGTGTGGAGGTGGCGGCATATGATGTTGGCCGCGACCTGGCCGTCCTCAAGATCCCGGCCGGATGGGCTGAGGATTCACTTGACGTTGCAGACGCTGCTGCCGGCCAGTACGCCTGGGTTGTGGGTCTCTCTAACTGTCGCCCAGGTGACATCAACCGCACCCGACTCGGGATGATCCCGGAAACACCGGACGCCTTGCTGACTGTGGCTGGCGAGCTAACGGCGGCGGAGCAACGCGGTCTGCTTGTTGATCAAGAGGGAGGGGTGCTGGCGATCGCGCAGGGGCCAAACACGGGATTCCCGGCAACGCGTCTGAGTGGACTACTGGATCAGGCGCGCAGCAGAATCGCGGAGTCCTCTCTCTACACCTTGAGAGCGGTGGCCGAGCGAGAACGTCATCGCATAGGCTACATCACGCTGACGTCGGACCTCATCGGCGCCACTGCCCGGGTTACGCCGTCGGAAGAGTGGCAGTGGGCGCAGAGTGAAAGAACCGATACGCTACCGATGGTGTTCGTTGGACCCGAAGGCCGATATGCGGTGGAGCTACTTTCAGGTGGAGCAGTCGTTGGAAGCAGTGAGATAACCGTGCGGCCGGATGTTCTCGGAGACGCCGCACATCTCGCCGAAGACGTACCAGTGCAAATCGCCGCGGTGCCCGAAGCCCGTGGCGGATTCCCCTGGCCCATTGCGGCGGTGGGATTGCTCGGCGGTGCAGCCGGGGCTGTGCTGCTCCTATTGAACGGTGACGACGGCCCGCATGTCAACGGCCCCGACGGACCGACAACCGGCGGCATCATCATCAGATGGCCGCCATGACCTTGACCCGCTGGATCGCCAGGTTCGCCGCACTTGGCGGACTCGTTCTGCTGGCCTGCGATTCGCCCGTAGAGCTGCCAGACATAGGCGGCATCCACCTAAACGTGACTGTTGCCGATGAGATGGCGGCTCGCGCACAGGAGTCGATCGACTCTCTCCGCGCATGGATCGTTGGTCCCTCACCCACCACGACTAGAAGGCCTCACACCATACGCGAAAATCAGGGCAGCTTCGTAGACACGATCGTCGGGTTGCAGCCGGGTGCTTACACCGTCGCGCTCGAGGCGCTTGCTGATGGCGTCGTGGAGTTGTTCGGTGAGACGTCCGGCGTGACTGTGACCGCGGGATCCAACACGCCTGCCAATGTGACGGTGTCATCATTTTCGGTAGGCACATTCGACTGCCCTGACTCGACGACGGCATTTCGGCTACCAATCAGCTTCGGTGCCGAGTCACGCGCTGTGGAGTATTTGGTGGAGTGGAGTCGTAACCCCGAATTCACACCTCCCATGAACTCGAGCATCAGCTCGGAGACGACCCATATCCTGACCTTCAGTGCAACCGGACTCCACTATCTACGTGTGCGTCCAAGGAATGAGTTCAGCAGCCTCGGTATTGCATCGACTGACACGATAGATGTCATCGCTGACTCTGTTGGCGGTGCCACTCCCGAGACCGCGGCGATTCTGGAGTTCGGTCCAGCACCTGGCAACACGACTCTTTCACTACTCAACATCTCCGATGCCGGTGAGTCGGACTGGTTTGGCTTGGGTGCTTGTCGGGGCGACACGTTGGTTATTGAGACGCGGGCCGAGAGGCTCGAACCGCCGTCCGCTTTGAATACGGTCATCCGGCTATACATGGGGACCGAAGCGGACACTCCGGTCGACAGTAGTCTGGACGCTGCCGGTTTGGGAACCGACTCACGGTTGGAGGAGGAGCTGCCAGGCCACGGGGAGTACCGCATTGAGCTGGGGAACCAGAACGGGACAGTCGGGCACTATGAGCTGTCCATCGAGCTGCGGCGGGGAGTGTTCAATGATGGTACGGCATGTCACAGCGGCCCAGCCACTTTGATCGCCCTGTTCGCCGGTGATGGACAGACGACTCAAGCCAACACCGCTGTCTCAATCCCACCGTCGGTGAGGGTCACAGACCAGTGGGGTGATCCCGTATCCGCTGTGGAAGTCGCGTTCAGGGCTTCCGGGAATGGCTCTGTGACGGGAAGTCCAGCCTCGAGCGATGCAGGCGGCATTGCCTCGGTTACGAGTTGGAAGCTGGGCACAAGAGCGGCGGCCAATAGCGACACGTTGTGGGCGGTATTAGAGGGCGTTGACTCGGTAATGTTCACGGCGACTGCAACTGCGGGTCCGGCGGCCTCAGCCGCGATTGAGGCAGGTGACGCGCAGACGGCACAAGTCGGGACCACCGTATCAGACCCTCCTTCGGTGATCGTCAGTGACCAGTGGAGCAACGCCGTATCGGACGTAGAGGTCTTCTTCAGACCCTCTGGTGATGGCAATGTGACGGGGAGTCCCGCTGTGACCGGTGCAAACGGGATCGCAGCGGTGACGAGCTGGACGCTGGGGACAACCGCAGCGGCCCACAGCGACACGTTATGGGCGGTGGTAGTAGGGGTGGATTCGGTGATGTTCACAGCCGGTGCTACCGCGGGTGCGGCAGCGTCTGTGGTAGTCACGCCGGCAGGTGCGGCGGTGTCCGGTGCCGGGGCAACGCAAGCGTACAGTGCAGCGGCGATAGATGGCTACGGCAACCCAATCTCATCGCCCGACGTGACGTGGTCCAGTCTCAACCCCAATGTAGCGACGATAGGTGCCTCGACCGGAGTGGCTGCCGCCGTAGCCAGTGGCCAGGCGACTCTGATGGCAATAGTGGACGAGGCGGTGGGGTACGGTGTGTTGACCGCGTCCGTATCCGGGGCGGGCCGCTACAACATTTGGAGTGCCGTTGCAAGCGGAACTTTCGATCCCCTGCATGATTTGTGGGGTACGTCGCCGGCAGATGTCTTCGCAGTTGGAGGAAACGGATCGATACTTCACTACGACGGGACGGGGTGGGCCGCTGATCCAAGTGTGCCTACCAGCAACCTGTTGTTCGATGTCTGGGGTGTATCGAGCTCCGATGTGTATGCGGTGGGTGCCGCTGGAACGACGCTGCACTTTGATGGCGCCTCCTGGTCAGTGATGTCGAGTGGTACGGACGCGTCGATGCACGGTGTTTGGGGTGCTTCGGGAGTGGACGTCTACGCCGCTGGCGACGCCGGCACAATCCTGCACTACGATGGCGCCGCGTGGGGTTCAATGGCCAGCGGAACCGGCAACAACCTGCGGGCCGTGTGGGGCTCCTCGACCGATGACATCTTCGTGGTGGGTGAGGGTGGGACAGTCCTCCACTACGATGGGGCGGCGTGGAGTGTGATGAACAGCGGGACTGTAGAGAATCTGAATGCCGTGTGGGGAACCGGGAGCACGAACGTGTATGCAGCAGGAGAGGGCAGCACGGTGATGCAATACAACGGGTCCGCTTGGTCTCCTGTCAACGTCGGTGTTGCAGCGGACTTCACCGGGATACATGGAGATGCGGCGAACGACGTCTACGTCGTCAGCAGCACGAGCGGCATTGTGCATTCCGATGGTTCGGGATGGACTCTCTACGGGACCGGCACGTTTGGCTACTACGGGATCTGGACAGCCTCTAACTCCCCTGGGCTAGCGGTTGGTTCTGACGGTGTGATGAGCAGAGGGGTTCGGAACGGCAGCCTCCTATTGAGCCCGGACGACTTCACCCTGAGCAGCATTGGTGAGACCTTGCAGCTGTCGGTCGAGGCGCGGGACGCCAGCGACAATGTCATATCAGGTGTGTACTGGATCAGTTGGGAGAGTCTCAACCCACAGGTCGCCACAGTCGATGGAGACGGGCAGGTTACAGCGGTGGCCAACGGCACCGCGACGATAATCGCTACTGCGCCCGGTGGTGCCACGGGCAGTGCGAGCGTGACGGTCGATGCCGTGAGGCCGGGCCAGTACTCGGGGACCACGTCCCAGGGTGAGGCAATTACCTTTGTCGTCATCGAGTCTACGGACTCTGTTGAGGTTGGACTCCGGATCGGTTTCTCTTCGGTGTGCGAGTTCTGTAGCAGATGGACTGTCACTATGAACATCAGACTAGCCCTCACGCAGGGTAGTTTCTCCTACACCGATGCGAACTTCACCCTCTCCGGCAGCGCCGAATCCGCTACGACTTTCTCAGGATCGTCGACGTTCATCCCATCCGCCCCAGGTCCCGAATGCGGGGCTTGCTCCTGGGTAGATGTCACCTGGACCGCCTCCTGGGTCGGCCCGGCGCCGGCTCCGGCCGGTAATGCAATTACAGTCGGGGAAGCGTCCTCCAACCTGAGACCAGCAAAGGAACGCAAAGGTTACGACGAACGTTGCGTCGAAGCTGTGCCGAAGCGTCGTCCTGAGTGACCTGTAGCACCCCTCGGGCGCTCGAGCAGGCTCGGCGCAAGAGCGAGCGGCACGAGATTCGTTACATTCATTCTCGAGCGACCTCGCGCAGGCGTTGCAGCGAACACTGGATTCCACCAATGACTGGCGGCTCTGCGACGCTGCGTCCCAACGCGTCTTGAAAGACGCAAGTCACAACACGTTCATGGTGAAGATGGACTACTGGATGAGTCGTAGTGTGGCTCGGCCCGGCAGCAGCCGTGGCTCGCGTAACGCACATCCCGTTTGAATAGGTCACCATGTTATTGGTCATAGCCGTCGTCTTCGCCATCCTGTTCTACCGCGCCGCCTACCACGAGCACATGAGTGGGTGGGCGTGGGCCGTCGCGTCCCTCGGGCTCTCATTCGGCGTGACGTTGTTGCTGCCGGGGCTCACTGCGTTGATCTTCGCACAAGTCGGCCTGTTCGGACTGCTATGGTGGGTCAACAGCAAACGACTTTCCACGCGGGGCGAGCACTGGGTCAGGGCTCGTGAGGAAGAGCGCCGTCTGCGCAAGGAGCGAGTCGACCGCGCGCGGGAGGAGGCGCGGCGCCAGAGCGAGCGGCACGAGGGGTAGCTGGCGCGGGCGGCGGCATTCCGGCGTTGAAGCGTAGGAGCAACCGGATGCGGCCGCGAGCGTCGTTCCGGCGCTGAAGCGCCGGCTCGGCGGCACTGCGTGCCGTGTTGTCTTGAAAGACAAACCGTCTGGGCCTTCCGTCCTTCAGGACGGGTCGCGCAGCGCCGAGCGGAGGCTTCAGCCTCCGAACCCAGCGCCGGGGATTGACGCGGTGCGACCCCGAGGCGGCTGAGCCGCCGACGGGGAGCGAGCGCATATCACGGGGCACGGTCAGGGATGAGAAAGGCGGGCAACAGCCTCGTCTCGTCGTCTCCGGTTTCAAGGGCGCCGGGATTTGACGCGGTGCGACCCTGAGGCGGCGCAGCCGCCGACGGGGAGCGAGCGCATATCCTGGCGACACGATCAGAGACGAGAACAGTGGGCCGGGGCCCACTGTTCTCGTCTCTGAATCGGGGCGCCGGGATTTGAACCCGGGACCTCCTGGTCCCAAACCAGGCGCGCTACCGGGCTGCGCCACGCCCCGTTGTGTAAGTGCTGCAACGACTTAACTGCTGTCAGCCGCACCGCGAAATAGCATGGTGGGCAAGAAACTGTGCAAGAGAGCTTCCTCATGCCTGTCGCTCCCTCAGCTCACCACCACCCAGGACGACCTCCAACATAGTCGCCTCATCCGCCTGTCGGTAGCACCGTTTGAGACTGGTTGTCTCTTTCCAACCACCCGCCGCAGCTACGTCCACGTCAGGAAGGTGCTTTCGCTCGGTTGCCCATTTCCTCCTGTATGCGTGCCAGAGAGAGCCATCCTGCTTGGGCAACTTGGACAGCTTCTCAGCTTTCAACAGCCAGAAAGATGCACGCTCATACCTGAGAGGCTTGTCCGCCTCTTTTGGCGACGGGAACAGGTAGGCGGCACCTATACCTGGCCGTTCAGTAAGTACCCTGTCCAATGCCGATCTCATCACCAGTGCGTTCTTGGGACTCTAGGGTCCGAAATTGGGACATCCGATCCCGAAAGGCGGCTGCTCAGCTCGTATGACCGCCAGGGGTGCACTCTAGGCTCAGATGCCAAGCCTTACCCCGTCGGTCAGGATGATGCTAGGCCAGGTCCGCAGTGTTGCATGCTAGGGAGTCGTGCTCTGATTTCCCATCGATATGATAGTGGCAACAGCAAGCACACAGAGCAGGAAACGCCCAATATATCCCCACCAACTCCAGTGGCGCTTCGCTAAAACGCTCCACACGGAAAGGGCGACTCCTGCCATCAGAAACACACCGATCAACTGACCCAAGGCATACGCGTCACCACGCCGTACGAGCGACATCAGTGTGAAGATAGCGCTGGCAGCCAACGTGATGCCCAATGCCCGGAGCATGCGCTTGCCTTTACCCACTTTGGCTTCCTTTATGGCAGTACCGCCCAAATCAAGAATGACCAGCAAGGAGCAGCGGTTGCGGCTGGGGGCGACACTCCAGTTTGCAGTCAGGTACCTTGCACTAGCAAGTGGAAGCCCCGAACGCCGTGTGGCGCTCGAGGCTTGCATAGACCCGGACGCTTGCTGAGGCGATGACTACGGGCCGCAAGCGGTGACGCCACCACGGGCCACGCGCCATTCACCGTTAACGACTGTGAAATGTGCGGTTGTCTGGACGAACACCGTGTCGCCATCCTGATTCTCGTACCACTCCAACCAGACGGTGTTGCGGATGAACCCGTTCTGTTGGAAGTGTGCCCGGTTATTCACCCGAAACTCCAGGAGCGTCCATACATCCCCGGATGTCACTCCCGTCACCGTGTACCCGTCGAGGTACTCGATGTCCGCCCATTCTATCAGCTCATTGCCGCCATTTGTTAGCATGTAGCTCAGTGTGAGTCGTACCTGACCGCTCCAGTGGATTATTTCCCCAAGCCCGTCGTTGGCGCACGAGACATAGTCCGTGAAGTTGTCAGTACGGACGACTACCACCTCACCCCTCGTGGTGCTGAAAAGAGGGGGGCCGATATCCGGTGCGACTGGCTCACGATCACACGCGACGACGAGACCGACTAACACCAATGGGACAAAGAGCTTCTTCATGACGAGCCTCCAAGAGAGGTGGAGTGGTACGATGACCAGGGGTCTCGTCGTCTGGCGGGCGTCTTACTGCGGTGTCTAGCGACATCTTGCAACGGCGTCTGTCAGGCGGCGGGGCCACGCAAAAAGGCCACCGGCGTACTGGTCCATAGACGCGGCGGCCTCGAGGGCAACGGGGCCATTATGGCCCGCCGTACGTCACCTCGCAAGTGTGGCGGGACGGTGCCGGCCTGCGACCGTGGCTTCCGTGGCGGGCGGACTGGGACCGGCGCCCGGCGCGCGGCCGGGCGCAGTGCCTCACGCTATGTCGTGAGTAGTCAGACACGCCGGCTACTCGCTCATGTCGTCGACCA
>Ga0209536_100008442_pt1 | contig 15437 bp, 15 predicted proteins | sample DeeMarSeWOR28_12_FD_187461 | JGI IMG/M metagenome (GOLD analysis project Ga0209536, IMG submission 187461) | Marine sediment microbial communities from White Oak River estuary, North Carolina - WOR-2-8_12 (SPAdes) (version 2) | ecosystem: Environmental > Aquatic > Marine > Intertidal zone >...
GATCATGGGCCGGTGGAGCGACCTCACCGGCGAGGACTACGCGGGCTCCACCGACGCGTACATCCTGCGCTACACCCAGGAGTTTCGCGGGTCGTTCGGGCACGTCGGGCTCCTCGGGGTGCGCGACTTCATCATGCCGCTGATCGGAGGGACGAGGAGCTCACCCTATCCCGCCGACGGGCTCAAGCTGATGTACCTGGACAGCATTCGGGCGCTCGGAGGCATCGGGGGCTTCATGCATCCGTACACCTTCAACCAGGGCCCCCCGGGCACGATCGAGTTCGCCGCCCAGTCCGACATCCCGATTCACGTGATCCTCGGACGCGGCGACTTCTACGACGTCGTCTCGATCGCGTCGGACGAGTTGTGGAGCGCGGAGATGTACTACCACATGCTCAACGTGGGCGCGCGGCTTCCGGCCACCGGCGGGACCGACAATTTCTCGAACGTGTGGCGCGATCCTTCGGGCGGAACCGCCCGTACCTATGCCCGGGTCGATGGTGCGCTCAGCTGGCGGAGCTGGATCCAGGCCGTTCAGGCGGGCCGCACGGTGGCGACGAACGGGCCCCTCCTCTTCGCAACGGTCGACGGCCGCGAGCCGGGCTCCGAGCTCACCCCTCGAGACCGGGTCACCGTGGAGGTCGACCTCCGGACGATCGCCCCTGTCGAGGTGGTGGAGATCATCGTCGATGGGGCGGTGGCCGAGACGTTGCCGGTGGCGGACGACGGGATGCGGCTCGACACCTCGGTGTCCGTCGACGTGGGAGCTGCACGCTGGATCGCCGTTCGCGCCCGGGGCGGCGCGGCCCGTTACTCCGGCGACAACTACACCTTCGCGCACACGACCCCGGTCTACTTCGCCGGCTCGGCCGCGAACGATGCGTCGAGGGCTTCCGCAGACTTCCTGGCGGCGGTCATCGAGGAGATCTGGCGACGGGTCGATCGACGCGATGCCTGGGTGCACCCGGAAGATCGGGCGACCTATCGGGCGCACCTGGACGAGGCCCTGAGCCGGCTGGGCGAGGTCCAGCGGAACTGAAGTCGCGACGCGTCCGCTAGGGAAATAGCGGCGGTACCTTCTCGAGCCCTACATCGCGGGTGGCACCACGATCCCGTTGAGGAGCAGAAGCTCGTCCACCAGCTCCTGCCGAGCCGCCGCGGCGATTCCGAGCGGGCGGCGGGCGGGTGGCAGAGCCGCGGTGACCTCGGCCCCGTGCCGGGCGATCCGGCGCATCTCCGACTCCGGGAGCAGGCTCGCGTTGGGGATGGAGGCGACCATCGCCTCGACCACGGCGTCGACGACTTCCGTCAACAGGCTGGCTGGAACGGCCAGTTCGTGTGCTACCGTATCGTCGCGCATGATGCCAAACTCCACCGAAGTCTTTGCAGCTCAGGGCCCACGAGACCACATTAGCGCACACGCGGGCAGGTGCGCAAGTACACTAAAGATCACTAAAGACCATGGCGACTCACGGGCACCAGGATGATCGGGGCCAAAGGCGGGGCACCGCGCTCAGCGCGCTGATCCGGGAGTCCGGCCTCCTGCAGTCGTGGTGGGCCGACCGCCTCGGCGTGTCGGAGGGGACGATCTCCAATTGGCTCTCCGGAAAGCACCTTCCGAGGGAGGAGGTCGCGGCCCGGGCGCTCGAAGTCGCCGCGGAGCTCGAGTTGTCACCGGCAAGTCGATCGGCGCTGGAGTCGACGCTGCGCGCGGACGTGAGGCTCGGCGTGTCGAGCGGGAGTCGGGGGCCGGGGGCCGACGACTCCGCGACCCGGCTGGCCGCACTCGGCAGGAAGCTCGACGCCCTGAAGCACGAGGACCCCGAGGGCTTCGAGACGCTCGTGGCGTCGTTTCTCCGCCAGACGGAAGCGTACGCGGCGCACGGCGACCTGGTTCGAAGCATCTCCGAGCTGGTGGATGCGTGGGGGGCGATCCGGGAGGGCGGTGCCGGCGCGCGCATCCTTGCGGACCTGAACGAGGCGGCCAAGCGAGCACGGCGGGCCGCGGCGGGTGGTGCGCTCGTGGTCTACCTGCAGCAGGAGCGCTCGTACGTGACGTCGCTCTTCCAGGACCTCACACGGCGTCTGCAGGAGGGCGATCGGTACGACACCGTGTCGAACCTGGACTTCTGGTCCAGACACAACCTCGAGGGGCGCCGCACGTTCCTCGAGGTGCAGGAGCGGGCGGCGTTGGAGGCAGGGGTCGCGATTCGTCGAGTGTTTCTGGTGCCGCTCGGTCGGCGGCTCACGCCGGAGGAGGAGTCTCAGTTGCGCGGGCACGCCGAGGTCTCCGGCATCGAGGCCCGCGTGCACCCGGTGCGGTCGAGTGACATCCCCGATCTGGGGAACTTCGTGCTCACCGGCCCCGGCGAGGAGTATCGCGAGCTCTACACCCTGCGCTTCAGAACACTCCCCGACTCGGATCTGCGCGAGCTGGATCGAGTGACGCTCAGCACGGACCCCGACGAGATCGCGCGTCACGCCGACGTGTTCGAGAACCTCCTCCGAAAGTCGATCCCGCTTCCGGCCTTTCTGCAGCAGCTGGACGAAGCGTCCGACGACTAGGCGCGGAGCCCCGCGAAAATCGTTGCACCCGCTCCTCGTCTTTCGGCATCGTGTATCTGTACACGCGGCTTCTTTTCCGAGGCACCCCCCAGCGCTCGCACGGAGGTTATGGAGTGCGCCCCTCGCATCGATTGGCCAGACGTCTGCAGGCGTTTACGCAGCCGACGGTGGTCCATCACTCGTACATCCTGTCGGTCGGGTTGACGGATTGGCGGGCGCCCGACTTCACGGCATCGCTCGAAGTGGACTTCCGAACCGCTACGACCGACGATGCGGAGGCTCTGAGCTGGGGCTACTTCAACGGGGATCCGATTGCCGAGCGGATGCTCGCGGAGTCGCTGGCATCCCGGCATAAGTGCTACGTCGCGACGGCCGACGGGGAGATCGTCGGTTACTCCTGGACGTGGTTTGAGGGGTTCTCATGCCACTACCTGGGGGCAGAGCTCGACTGGCCGGAGGGCACCTGTTACGGGGGCGACATGCGGGTCGCTCGCGAGTACCGACGAAAACACGTCGGACTCGGGCTCCTGGCGCACGGCCTGCAGGACGCGCGTGATCGGGGCTATGACCGCAAGGTGTGCTGGGTTCTCGCGCACAACGAGAAGATGCTCGGCGCGATTGGCCAGCTGGGGTACCGGGTCACCGGGGAGATCCGTCGAACCGGCTGGTTCCCCCTGCACGGCTCACGGCTCGGCCCGAACTCCAGCGGCTTCTTCGAGCGCTTCTCCACCCTGAGCTGGGAGAGCGACGGGCGCTCCGGACGCGGCGAGCCGATCGTCCTGTAGGGATCCGCTTCTCGGGTGGGAGCGGACTCCGTTCCCCACGCCCGCCTGAACCCTGAGGGGCCGCGCGGACGCCGGCTTGTCGGGCCGAGGTCCGCCCTCTCACGCGCCCTCCCGTGACGAAACTGCTTGCTGCTGCGGCCTCTCGAGGCGTAGCGTTCTAATAGCGGACCGACTCGGGGGGGACGGTTAGCATCATGAAGCAGACAGGGCCAAGAGGCCGCAGCGGGCTGGTCAACTGGTAACGACCGGATCCGTCGCACGCGCCGCCATGATCGTGGCAGGCGCGGCACCCGCAGGTCCCGGCGATTCGGCTTGTGTTCGGGTTCGCGCCCGTGCCGGTCCGTTTGCAGAGCCCGCCGGATGGTCCAGACGGCGAAGCAGGGCCTGATTCAGCGTGACGAGCTCGCCGATCGCGTGGGTGATCTCGTCCTGCCGGTTGGCGTGCACGAGCTCCCGCAGGTCCTCGGCGATCCGGAAGACGACGATCACGCACTCCGCCAGCACCCGGACGACGAGGAGCAGCAGCAGGAGGCCGACGACGGCCCCTGCGTACTGCAGACGGTAGGGCTCGGGCATGTCCGAACCGTGCCGGAAGAAGTAGGTGGCCGGACCGACGAGGAGGGCGGTCACGGCCAGGATAGCGACGAAGTAGAAAGCCTTCATCAACCTCACGCTCGAGTACTGCCCGAAGGCCAGGTCGAAGATCCTCGGGCCCCGACCCACGGGGGACGGGCGACGACGGCGCGAGCCTTGAAACATGCGGGCCTCCTGGCGGCGGACTCTCCTTTCGACGCTCACGGTGGAGGTCGTGAAGCAAGAGAGGGGCCAGGCCCCCCGCCGTGTGCTACGAGCTGAGTCGCGCCAGCACGGCGAGATTCGCGACCAGGAACGCGATCGCCATCACCACGACGGTGGCCGCACGCAGAGGCCTCGAGGACTCGGGACGGTCCAGGGTCTGAAAGCCCACCGCCACTCCGAGCGCGCCGGCGAGCAGGAATCCGATGTTAGCCATACGACCAAGCTCTGCCTGAGAGCGTTATCGCATCGTTACTCGATGTAACGGTTCGGTTGCGAATGGTGGGCGCCCGTTCGGAGCGACGATCCAGGCCGTGACGGCCTCAGGCGAAGGTCCGGCTCTGGAGCCTGATCCCCAGGCCCATCCCGTCGGGTTCGCTCTCCACCCGCGTGACACGACCCGACCCCGTGACCCGATCCCGGCCTCCCGGCAGTGCCGGGAACAGGATCTCGACGGCGACCTTCGCTCCCTTCGGATACGCTCGCGACGACAGGACGTAGAGTCCGGTCGAGCTCAGATTGAGCGTTTCCGCGGGGTGCCCGTCCAGGGTGACAACGAGATCGAGCTCGTAGCGTGGCGCCCCGCGCCGTTCGTCGTGGGAAGCTTCCATGGCGGGGAGTATAAGGGCTCCGGGTGACCTCGCGCACGGCTCATCCACCCACGCGCGGCATCTCCGGATACTTGGCCGGGCGCATCTCGCCGGCCGTGACGGCCAGCTTCAGGCGATTCGGCGGCGGGGGGAGCGCGCACACCGAGTGGGCCGTGAAGACGCACGGTGCGTTGTACGCGCGATTGAAGTCGATCGTCGTCCAGCCTGTGGAGTCGGGAAACTCGGCACGGACGTACCGTCCCGCCTGATACGTCTTCGAGAGCGCGGTCGAGTCCCACATCATGATGAAGAACGACGAGCTGGTCTCGCTCGCCGTCGCCATGAGGCGGTGCTCTCGTCCGTTACGCCGGAACACCAGCTCCCCCGGGACGCGAAACTCCACCGTGCCCCCGGTCACGTCTGGAAGGCGCAGGATCTCGGGTTCGTCGTACGCGTCGAAGCGTGCCCGCACGCGCCACTCGGGATCGACCGGGAAGTACTCGGGAAGGGTGAAGGTGGCGCGTTTCGGCAGGTCCTCGTCCCAGGCACGCAGCCAGAGACGATCCGTGCCGGGCTCGGCATGAACGCGTAGCCCCAGCGATCCCAGGGCGAGCCGTGTGGGGTCGGGCGTCCGATCATGCCGAAGCTCGGTCGGGCCGTTCACCGGCCCTTCTCCGTGGATCTCGATACCGGCTCCCGTCGCGGGAAGGAGGAGCACCGAGCCGCCGCGCCTGCGAAGCGTGCCCGCGACGGGAGCGGCGTCCTGTGCGGGCAGAACGACGGGGAGCGAGGGGTCGGACCCGAAGCGCGTGTCGCCCTCGGGGAGCTCCCACAGCCCGATCCAGAGGACCGGTCCGCCGGGCGGCGTCACTGCGCGCTCCTGGCGCTGAAGCCGCCAGGCCTCGTGGTCGCTCGCGAAGGCCACGGCGTCGACCGGTGCCGGCGTGGGCCAGGGCTCGGTGCAGCCGGCCGCCGACAGGGACAGGGCGAGCGGGAGGATCAACGAGCGGAAAAGCGATGGGGGGGCGGTCGTGTTCATGGGGAGGGTATGGGAAGGGGGGGACGAGAAAACGGCCGCGACCGGGAGGTCGCGACCGTCTCTTCGTGCTTCCGGATGTCCGGAGGATCAGCGTGTGGCCATCCTCTGCTCCCGGCACCCGCGCGGTCGCGATCGCTCCCCCTCGAACGGGGAGCGTCGACACGAGCAGGTGGCGGGCAGGGAGTGGAACATATCAGCAATATTCGGCGCCCCCTCCGGCGCGACAAGGGTCCTTCCGTTTAGGGGCTCCCCACCTGTTGCATCCGTACCGCAGTGCTGCCGCGTTGCAGCACGTCGCTGCCCCGTGCCGATTCCGGAAACCCGCGTAATTCCTGGGATTCCGCAGCGGCGGCCATCTGGCCCCGAACTTTCAGGGAAATGTCGGCGAGAGCAGCGACGCTCCTCGTACAAGCCCCCCCAATGCGTACGATCCCGCCCCTAAACGGGAACGATGCCACCGTGCATCCGGACTCGACCCGCCGCGCCCGGTGGCTCGAGCCTCCCACGCTTGCCGGTACCGTCCACGCAGGGGTCGTCGTCGGGCTTCTCCTCATCGTGAGCGTCCTCGGGGTGATCCCCGCCGTCTTCGTGGTCGCTCCGATATCGCCCGAGGCGGATGCGGTGACGCTGTGTCTGCCCGGCGTGGGTCCCGTGCAGCGCTTCACCGAGGATCTCGGCGGCGAGCGGGAGGAGCTGGTCTACATCCACGAGGGTGTGCACGCGAAGCAGTGCCGAAGTCTCGGGGCGACCGCATTCGCCCAGCGCGTCACTACGCCGGACGGCCGGCTCGCGCTCGAGGCCGGGGCGCTCTGCGCCGAGGTGGCCGTCCTCGCGATGCGGGGAGCCGACCGCGCGCGGATGCGGAATCGGACGGTGGAGCTCCTCGCGAGCGAGTACTTCGGCGACGGAACGGTGCGCCTGAGCGAGATCACCGCCGCCGTGGACGATGCGTGTGGCACGGGTATTGGCGACTAGCGCCCTCCGGCGACCCATGTAACAAGTTCGTCTTCGCCAAGTCGTTCAAAGGGAATGACTTGTCGGGCAGGCCGTTTCGTCCGGCGGTTGTCGTGGCACCGTTTCTGCACCCTCGAGCCGCCGTGGATCGCACGGTCCGCTCGGCTCCTCCCCCCAGGCACAAGCTCCTTCCTTACGATGGAGGCAGGTCCGATGCCTGGATGGATGATGGTCTGGCCGGAAAATCCGGCCCTCTCCGTGCTCTTTTTGCTGATCACCCTGATTCTGTTCCTGTACGGTGCGCGCGCCCCCGCCCACCGCGGGATCCAGAGTACCGCCCGTGCGCTCAATCAGGGCTGCAAGCTGATCGCCGAGGCGATCCGCGGGGTTCAGGAGCGCCTGGCCGCAAGGAATCGGGAGGTCCTGCTCAGCGAGGGCCTCGAAGACGCCGAACGCCAGATCGAGCAGGAGTTCCAGCGGATCTCGGCGGCGGTCGACCGGGACCTGGGCGGGTACCCGGCGCTGCACCGAAGGCTGGCCGACCAGGTCGCCCGCATCGACGAGGACTACCGCAAGGTGACCGACTCACCGCCGGCACCGGACTCCTGGACGCAGACGCTCAACGCGGCCGGTGAGCTGGTCGAGAAGGCGGGCACGCAGCCGGCGGCGGCCAAGGCCGTCGACGCGCTGCGCACCGCGATCGAGCAGGCCCACGACGACGCGATGGAGACGTATCGCGAGAGCAGCCGGGAGCGGCACGATCTGCTCGCGAAGATGGTACCGGCCTGGCGCGCCATGTCTTCGACGCTGACGCGCGTGGAGAACTCCGTCGGGAACATCTTCGAGCGCTCCCGGCGCATCGACGAGCTGATGGACGAGTATCGGGAGATCTCGGCGAAGTCCGACGTCGCGGAGCGGAAGCTGACGTCGTCGACGCTTTCCCAGTTCGTGATCGCCAGCTTCGTGCTGGTCGTGGCGTCGCTCGGCGGCTTCATCAACTTCCAGCTCATCGCGTTGCCGATGTCCGAGATGGTCGGTGCCACGAGCCGCCTCGGGTCGATGCAGACCTCGGACGTCGCGGCGCTCGTGATCATCCTCATCGAGATCACGATGGGTCTGTTCCTGATGGAGTCGCTCCGGATCACGCGGCTCTTCCCCGTGATCGGCCGACTCGACGCGCGGGCGCGCAGGCGGATGGCGTGGGCCACGCTGAGCATCCTGGTGATCCTCGCGGGCATCGAGTCTTCGCTGGCCTACATGCGCGACATGCTGGCCGCCGATCGGGTCGCGCTCACGCAGCAGCTCGCGGGTGCCGCGGTGCAGCGGCCGGAATTCATGTGGATTCCGGCGGTCGGACAGATGGTGATGGGCTTCATCCTGCCCTTCGCGCTCACGTTCGTGGCGATTCCGCTGGAGTCGTTCATCCACTCCAGCCGGATCGTGCTGGGTCAGGTGACCGTGGGGCTGCTTCGCGCCCTCGCCTTCGGCGTGGACATGCTGGGCTTCGCGGCAGATCACGCAGGGAAGGCCCTGAAGAACGTGTACGACGTGGTCGTCTTCCTTCCGCTGAAGATCGAGGAGCTCGTGCTTCAGGCGCGCGCGGATCGGGCCGAGGCCGTCTCGACGAAGCGCTCGACGTCGACCGCGTGACGGGGGCCACCATGAATCGACCGAACGTCGTCAAGGCGTGCCTGGCGCTGGGGACGGCCCTCCTTCTGGGGGCGTGCTCCCCGGTGCCGCCGGGCACCGGAGTCTTTCTGCTGATCGATACCTCGGGCACGTATGCCGGTGAGCTCGATCGGGCCCGGTCCGTCATCAACTATCTGCTCGGCACGCTGGATCCCGGTGACTCGTTCGGGGTCGCGCGGATCGACGGTGGCAGCTTCAGCGAGAAGGACATCCTGGTGCGGGTGACCTTCGACGAGCGTCCCTCCGTGGCGAACGACGAGAAGCGGCTGTTCCTGGAGAAAGTCGGCGCCTTCACCGACACGGTCCGGTCCGCCGCGCACACCGACATCACGGGCGGCGTGCTCCAGGCCGTGGAGTGGCTGAACGAGGTGGGGCCGGGCCGGAAGACCGTCCTGATCTTCTCCGACATGGAGGAAGATCTTCCGGAGGGCTTCGTCCGTGACTTCCCCATGGAGCTCGAAGGGGTGCGCGTGATCGCGCTCAACGTCACGAAGCTCCGACCCGACAACGTGGACCCGAGGACGTACGCGATGCGCCTGGACCGATGGCGCGAGCGGATCGAGTCGGGGGGCGGCCGGTTCGCGGTGATCAACGATCTGGAGCGGCTGGACGTCGCGCTGGATCTCTGACGCCGACGGGGCCGTCACGAAATGAGCAACGCGACGCGGCGACGCCGACGACGAAGGCGGCTGGACGGTCGGTCCCTGTGGTCGACCGTCCGCCGTGCATGGATGATCCACGGCGGCTGGCGTCGCGCGCCGGGCGGTTCTGACGATCCTGCCCGGCGCGCGGCCGTCGTCGTGGCGGTGCTGACGACCGGGCTCTTCGCGGTCGGTGTGGTCCGGGTGGGCGTATCGCTCTCCCGGACCGCCGAACGTTCCGGCACGCCGGAGCCGCTCGCACTTCCCGTGATTCCGCTGGAGTTCGAGGGCGTGTCGCTGGAGACCTACCTGGCGGCGTGGGTGCCGGACAGCCAGCGCGACGAGCTGCTGCGATCCCCCGTGCTCAGGGATCCCGACTTCGCCCGTCGGGTGCATTGGTGGATGCGCTACTGGACCGGGCCGGCGTCGGGCTGGTTCCCGGACTTCCTGGCCCGGATGGCGTGGCTGGGCGGCACCGTCGACTCGACGCTCGCCGTGCGCGACCTGCCGCCGTCGCTGCGCTATCTGCCCCTGATCGAGAGCGGCTACGCCCCGGGGGTGACGAGTCACGCTTCCGCGGTCGGCCTCTGGCAGCTCATGGGGCCGACGGCGCGGGGGCTCGGACTCGAGGTGGGACCCATGGTCGACGAGCGCAGGAGCTGGGAGCGGTCCACCGAGGCGGCGTTGACCTACCTGGAGGATCTTCGAGAGGAATTCGACTCCTGGTTCCTCGCGCTCGCCGCCTACAACACGGGGCCGACGCGGGTCCGTCGGATCCTGCGCCGGCACGCGCCGGACGCGCCCCGTTCGGACAGCCTCTTCTGGGCCCTCCGGGATCAGTTCGCGCCCGAGACGCGGGACTTCATGCCCAAGCTGTACGGCGCGATGTGGGTCGCGAGTCGCCCCGACGCGTACGGCTTCGAGCTGCCGTCGGTCGAGCCCCTGACGTTCGATACCGTCTCGGTGCCCGACCGAACGCCCCTGGACGTGGTCGCGCGTGCTGCCGGCGTACCGCACGACGAGATCCTCCGGCTCAATCCCGAGTTCGTGCAGGGCATCACACCGGGGGGCGGTGGGGTCGTGGTGCGTCTCCCGCGCGGCCGACGGGAAGTATTCGCATCGGCGTACGCTCGGATCCCCACCAGCGAAAAGGCGGGCCTCGTGGAGTCGGCCACGGAGACGACCCCGCAGCCTCAGGCAACGCCGCCCTCCTGATTACCTTTAGGGGTCCGACGTCTTCCAGGCGCCGGCCGGCCCGACCCCGCTTCGGGGCCTCCCTCCTCGGCTGCCGGCGACGATTCGCCATATGCATTCCAGACCTTCACGACGAGACCGGAGGGGGGCGTGAATCTGAGGGCTGAGCCGAGTCGCCGACTCTCCGTTCGCGACCTCATCGCCGGGATCAGCGTCACCCTCATTCTGATCCCCCAGTCGATGGCGTACGCCGAGCTCGCCGGGCTCCCGAGCCAGCACGGGCTGTACGCGGCCGCGCTGCCGCCGATCGCGGCGGCTTTCTTCGCCTCCTCCGCATACCTGCAGACGGGGCCGGTGGCGCTGACCGCGCTCCTGACGCTCGGTGCGCTCACGCCGCTCGCGCCTCCGGGCTCGCCGGAGTTCGTCGGCCTGGCGGCGGTCCTGGCGGTCGTCGTCGGCGTCGTGCGCGTGGCTGTGGGGATGCTCCGGGTCGGGTGGCTGAGCTACCTGATGTCGACGCCGATGATGAGCGGCTTCACGTCGGCGGCCGCGATCCTGATCCTCTCTTCGCAGCTTCCCGGTGCGTTCGGCTCGGCCGCCCCGGACGGCTCGGTTCTGATGCGGGCGGTGTGGGCCGTCACGCATCCCGACTCGTGGAACCCGACGGCGGTCGGGCTGACGGCCGCCACGGTCGCGCTGGTGATGGGGGGACGCCGGATCCACCCGCTGGTCCCGGGCGTCCTCATCGCCGCGGGGGGAGGGCTCGCCTTCTCGATCCTGACGGGCTACCAGGGTGATACCGTCGGCGTCGTGCGGGGCGGGGCACCGCCCGTGTCGATCGACCTGCCCTGGTCGAGCCTGCCCGTCCTCCTGCTGCCCGGGGTGGTGATCGCGCTCATCGGCTTCGCCGAGGCCGCGTCGATCTCCCGGGTCTTCGCGACCGAGGACCGGCAGCGCTGGGACGCAGACCGGGAGTTCCTCAGCCAGGGCGTGGCGAACATCGCCGCCGGGTTCTCGGGTGGCTTTCCGGTGGGTGGCTCGTTCTCGCGCAGCAGCGCCAACCGGATGGCTGGAGCCAAGACGCGGTGGAGCGGGCTGGTGACCGGCATGGGCGTGCTGCTCTTCCTGCCGTTCGCGGCGGTGCTGGCCCCGATGCCCAGGGCGGTTCTCGCGGGCATCGTCATCGCCGCCGTGGCCTCCCTGTTCCGTCCGAAGGAGCTGCTCGAGGTCTGGTCCATCTCTCGGCCGCAGGCCGCCGTCGGCTGGACCACCTTCACGCTCACGCTCCTGCTCGCCCCCCACGTCGAGCAGGCGGTCGTGCTCGGGATGGCGCTGGCCGGTGCGGTCCATCTGTGGCGGGAGCTCACGCCGGAGATCGCTTCCCGCCGCGTGGACGCGACGCTCTATCTGGAGCCGGAAGGCGTCCTGTGGTTCGGCTCCGCCCCCGCGCTGGAGGACCTGCTGCTGAAGAACCTGGCCAGCCACGCCGACATCGACACGGTGGTGCTTCGCTGCGGCGGGCTCGGACGGATCGACCTGACTGGGATGTACGGGCTGCGGGAGCTCGTCGATCAGGTCCGCGGGGCGGGCCTCGCCATCCGGATCGAGTCCGTGCCGCAGCACGCCCGACGACTCTTCGGACGGCTCGACCTCGGGCTTGAGGAGGAGCCCCAGGGCAGCGGCGTCTTCGTCGAGCCGCAGGCCTCGTAGGCCGGGGGTCCGCCGTGGTCGTCAGTCGGCGACGCGAGCCTCGAGCGTGATCGTGCCGTCCCCGACGGAGATCTCCGAGACCTGCGCGATGCCCTGGCCGAGCAGGATCGCACGCGCGACCGCGCCCCCGATCCAGTCGAACGCGAGCTCGGGCATCGGAAGGCGGCCGAGTCGCCCGGAGACGAAGTCGAGCTCGAGCGCTCCGGCCTGCGCGGACGGCGCCACCACGAACATGCCCGGCTGACGGAAGCGCCACGCCTGCACGTACCCCGCCACGACGACCTCTCCGGAGGCCTCGAAGCGCACCTGGATGTCACCCGTCCGGATCCGGGGATCGAGCTTGAGGAGGATCCGCTCGATCGGCCCCGAGCGCTCGGCGATCTCCTGCCGCTGCAGGTCGGCCTCCCTCCAGACGCGCTTCCGGAGAGCCTCCAGATCCGGGGCCTGCTGGATCTCCTCCTCGGGGATCCGCCCCGCGGCCTGCATCAGGTCCGGGATCATGAGGCCGATGCTCAGGGCCGACGTGGCTTCGGACTCGGTCATCGTCAGGCGGACGGCGCCGGTCGCGGGGGCTGCGCGAAGGACGTCGACGCCCCGCGTGAGCACCCTCGCGGCATCGCCGGTGGACGCCGTGACCGGCTCGCCGTACTCCGCCGTCAACGAGGAAGGATCCACTCCGAACGAGCACGTCGCGACGGAGAGCGCGACGATGAGGAGGCCGAACCCGAACCGCCGCAGACGTCGCCCGCGGGGCAGCAGACGTCGGAGCGCTCTCCGGACCCTGCCGAAGAGCATGCCGCCGAGGAGCGCGGCCACCCCGACGCGCGCCGCGCCGCCGGCGTGCTCCTCGAGCTTCTCGAGAGCTTCGCCCAGCGCCTCGGCCGCCTCCTCTCCTTCGGTATTGCTCATCGATCGCGTGAAGCCGCCGAGGGCGGGGCCCGCCCGGACTCAGCTTCCCGGGATCATCAGATGGGCCCCGCTCGTCCCCGCGCCCATGATGTACGCCCCGCCCGCGCTGCGGTCCTCCGGGAAGCCCGTGGACTCCGTGGTCGCACCGGGCATCGCGATGGTGGTGTGGGTGCGCGCGCTTCCGCGGTCGTCGCCCCGCATGGCGATCCACAGGGCCCCGTACTCGGGTGCCACGCGCGTGCCGTCGGCTTCGGCCGCCTGAATGAGGGCGTTCTCCTCCTGCCGGTCCGCGCTCATGGACCGGAAGCGGCGGTTCTGGGCCACACGCTCGAGGTTGCCAATGCTGGTGCACTGCACGTCGAAGGGAGCCCGGCGCGACTCGTCCGATCGGTCGTAGCAGACCATCCGGTTCGTGCCTTCCTTGAGAACCTCGTACGTATGGTCGGCATTCCAGCGTATGACCGCCGTCTCCTCCCGGGCGCGCGCCGGGGCGGCGGCGAGCGCCTTGTCGATGGCGGCTGCCGCGTCCTGGGCCTCGAGGCCGAGCGGCAGAAGGGCGAGGCCGAGCAGGGCGAGGGGTACGGGGCGCATACGGAGCTCCTGGGTGCGGGTCGATCCTGGGCCTTCGGTGCGGCGCACCGAACCGTGCGGCCAGACTGCGCGTGAAGGTCCGCTGAGGCAAGGCACCTCAGTCGCGGGCACGCTGCACGAACCCGGCCAGGCGCTTCATCGCGACCTCGAGCTCCGCCCTCGGCACGGACGGATACACGATCCGGAAGAGCCCTGGCCGGCCGTGGCCGAAGCCCACGCCCGGGGTCAGCAGGATCCCCGCCTCGTCGAACAGCCGGCGCCACAGCACCATCTCGGACTCGTCGGACTCGTCGGTCAGGAACTCCGAGAGGTCGACCCACGCGAAGAGGCTTCCCCGGCTGGGAACGTAGGGGATGTCCAGCTCCTTCAACGACCGCGCCACGAGGGCGTACGACTCGGTCAGCCGGGTCCGGTTGCGGGCGACGTAGGCCGAGAGGAAGTCGGTATCCCGGAAGAGCTCTCCGATCAGCCACTGCGTGTGGTTCGAAACCGAGTGGGTCAGGTTCAGATTCTCGTACGCCTGCAGGAAGTCGGGGTTGTGCGAGTGCACCAGCCCGACGCGGAATCCGGAGATGCCGAGGTCTTTCGATACCGCGTACCACTGGTGCAGGAAGTCGCTCTTTTTCTCGGCCATGACATTGGCGAACGACGTGAACGCCACGGGCTCCTCGTAATCTCCGGCGATCTCCGGGTGCGACGTATCGAGGAGCGAGAGCCCGTAGATCTCGTTTACGACCAGGTGGATGCTCCGATCGATGCACCAGTCCGCGACGGCCGCGAGGTGCTCCACCGGGTAGACGCCTCCGGTCGGATTGTCCGGCGACGTGAGGACGAGGAGGCGGAACCGACGGCCCGACGCCTCGATCTCTCGCCTGGCACGGTCGAGGTGAGCGAGACCGAGGGCCGGCCCCGAAGCGATCTCGGAGAGCTCCCGATGCGTCACGATGTCGTAGCGCTCGACGCCGGCGACGTTGCCCAGGTCCTGCCGGTACACCGGATAACAGGGGGCGGGGATGGCGGCCACGTCGCCTGCGTCGGCCAGGATCAGCGCGGTCATCTCGATGACGCCCGTGGCGCCTGCGGACACCCCCAGATGCGCCGGGTCCACCTCGCACGTGGTGAGGTGCTCCGTCAGGAAGCGAGCGGCGTGCTCCCGGAACTCGGGTGCGCCGAGCGGCGACGTGTAGCCCGCGACCCAGTCGGGGATGGTGGTCGACCCCGCGATGGACTCCAGCTTCGGCTTCAGCTCGTGCCAGCTCAGGCGATTCTCGGCCACGTTGAGGGGCAGCGCACCGGTCGGGTTCCGGGCCGGGTCGTACCGGTTCTCCATCGCCTCCCGGAAGGCGTCGTAGTCGACGCGCAGGGGCGTGCCGGCCGCGCGGGCGCCACGTTGCGACAGGGATCCGAGGGTCATGTCTCCTCCATGCGCGCAGGGTAGGGCCGGCGGCCCGGCGTCGCCATGGGCGCTTCGGGCTCCCGGACATCCGGAGGTGCGCTTGATCACCCATACCGTTGCCGGGCATGTTGCCATCCCTGTCGACTGGGGCGGCCGCAACACCCGAGGAGTGGATCATGTCACGCACGCCGTTCGACTTCTTCCCGGTGCGAGCCGGCACCGGGCTCGTCGGGCTTGCCGCGGCCGTGGCGCTCTCGGCCTGTGCTCCGGAGCCGGAGCTTCCTCCGCCGAACATCGTCTACATGCTCGCCGACGACCTGGGCTACGGAGAGCTCGGCTCCTACGGCCAGACGAAGATCCGTACGCCCCGTCTCGACGCGCTGGCGGCCGAGGGGATGCGCTTCACGCAGCACTACGCGGGAAGCCCCGTGTGCGCGCCGTCACGCGGCACGCTGCTCACGGGCCTGCACACGGGTCACGGGCAGATCAGGGACAACTTCGAGGTGGGCGGCTATCCGGATCCCGACGAGCTGGGTCAGATGCCGCTGGACTCAGGCACGTTCACGATCGGGACCATGC
>Ga0209536_100008443_pt1 | contig 15436 bp, 12 predicted proteins | sample DeeMarSeWOR28_12_FD_187461 | JGI IMG/M metagenome (GOLD analysis project Ga0209536, IMG submission 187461) | Marine sediment microbial communities from White Oak River estuary, North Carolina - WOR-2-8_12 (SPAdes) (version 2) | ecosystem: Environmental > Aquatic > Marine > Intertidal zone >...
TTGGACCCGATATGAAATATGACGGTTCCGGTTTATATTACGAAGGACAGGTTAACGGAGTTAATCGTCCTCCAACGTTGTATAAAGTTGATTCAGCACCTTTTGAAATGCCATTTAACTTTCAGCTTGCAGCCGGTTACAAGCCGGTTGTAGATGAAATTAACTCACTCGAGTTTACCGGTATTTATCAGAATAATAACTTCTCTGGTGATGAAACCAAACTTGGTGCAGAATATGGATACAATAACCTGTTCTTTGTAAGAGCAGGTTACCAGTTTGCAATGCAGGAAGCAGATAATTATATCTATGGTTTCACTGCCGGCGCTGGTATAAATTATGAAATCGAGGGATTTGGTGTTAAAGTTGATTACGCATTCAGAGATGTTGAATTCTTCGATGGGAATCACGTATTTGCTCTAACATTAGGATTCTAATTTTTTAGAATCGGGAAAGCAAGTATTTATATCCGTGCGGCTTCCTGGTCGCACGGATTTTTTAATTATCTACATGAATATCAAAAACAGTGTTTATAATTAATACAATAAATAAAGTATTATTGTTCGCCCTTATTTTACTCTTTGGTTTTTCAAATAAGAGCTTCTCAGGTAGCTGGGGAAATGAAAATGAAGTTAAAAGTGAGAGCAATTATCTTTCCTTTTCAATTGCACTTTTCGATTTTATTCAGAATTATAATGCTGCGATTGAAGGGAGAACAGAATTCCGTTTTTACAGAGCATCTATTCCCTTAAAACCCCTTTCCGGAATTATGGCAAATTCGGATGGTGGTTTATTATTATATGTTGGTTTATTGTACGATATTCCTGTGAGCTCATTCCTGTATGTAACTCCAAGCTTCTCGCCGGGTTTATATTATAAAAGTAACAGTAAAGAATTGGGATTTGCACTGAATTTCAGATCGCAGTTGGAGATATCTATAAAATTTGAAAATAACTTTAGATTCGGTATAAGTTTTAATCATATTTCAAATGGAACTTTGGGTGACATCAATCCGGGCGTTGAGAGTCTAGCGCTGTCTGCACAGTTTCCTCTTTAATCAGGTCCTCAGTTTTAATTTATCAGCCCCTGAAATTTTTAAATTACTATTATCTTACTCCACTTTTAGATGGTGAGACAAGATAAAAATTCGCAATTATTCTTCCTGTAACAAATGCTGATGTTGCTGCTATAGCACCGATGACATTAAATATATGTATTGAGACAAGCAAAACTATAACAATAGTACTAAACTCGATTGAAGTTGCAATTGTAACCGGTTTGGTGTTTTTAGATGAAACCAGCAAACCTCTTTGTATACTTATTAAAACTGTTAGAGCGGGAAATATTGCCATTATCATTAAGGGAACCGTTGAAAAATCAGTTAAGAAATCAGAAAGTCCGGATACAGTTTTAAACCAGAATCCCGAAAGTGGTGTGAAGGCAAAAAGTGCCAGCACAGCTGTAAGTGTTGTCCCAAGGATGAATCCAAACTTTTGAAGTGGGATGTATCCCCCCTTTTTTTCGCCTATTAATGCAATAACAACTTCCTGAAATGATAATCCCATCCCTCTGAATATAAATACAAAGGAAGTAATAACAGGCAGAACAGCAAGCGATTCAATTGCCATCTTGCTTTGCCCCACAAAAAATGTTACAAATGGCTGTACTCCTAAACCAATCAGAGAAGTCAAAGCAAGCGGATAGTAGAATTTATAAATTTCTTTATACGTAATTGGGTTTAAATTATTTGATTTATTCCTCTTTAATTGCTGCACAATTTCATTTGCCATTAGCCTGCTTGCCAATGCTTCCAATGTCACAGCGACAGAAAGTGCTGCTGCACCCACTACAACCCCATTAACTTCGGTAAAAAGAAAAAAGAAAAGTGCTGTAAATGACATTGACGCTAATCGGATGATTGTTCCGTATGCGACTCTTCTTGTTAAATTATTTCTTATAAGGAGTCCCTGGAAAAATCTTCTGTAACCTATTGCACCCGGCCAGGGAAGTAAAATTGTTGTTGCAAGATGTGTAAGTGTAGCAACTTTCTTAGGCAGACCAATCAAATTTTCTGTTATAAAGTAAAAAACATCTGGAACAATTAGCACAAGCATCATTAATGTAATCAGTAAATTTGATGCATAGGTAAAATTTCTAAGCTTAGCGAATGATTGAAAATTTTTAACCAATGCAGTTGAAGCGCTCATAATCATTATTATTGGGGCTTCAATAATTAATGCGAATGAAAATGCCACACCATAAGCAGCAAGATTAAACTTTGGCTCGGGCATTCTTGCTATTAATGCTGCAATGTAAGGTCCCTCGACAGACATCATAAACCACGTTGCAGCAAGTGGTATCCAAAAGATAAATATTTTCTTAAGTGAAAGATTACCTGAGGTGTCGGTCATATGAATAAAATCAATATTAATTAAAAACAAAGTTAAAAATATTAAATAAATCATCTGCTCTAATCTGGATTTGAGTTGAATGTTTATTTTGAGTTATTTTTGTAAAAAATAAGAGGGACAGGAAATGAAAAGAGTATTATTTTATGCAATTCTCATAGTAACTGGCTTAGTCGGCTGTACCGAAGATAAAACCAACACTGTAACAGAATCTCAGCTTAATCAAATGCGGAGTACTTCTATGGAATTTATGAAGGAGCTAAAGGGTATTTTAATTAACGAAATACAGCAGAGTGGGGTATTAAGTGCAGTCGCGGTATGTTCGGATACAGCTCAACTGCTAACTAATAATTTTGGCATACAGCGAGGTGTTTTTGTAAAAAGAGTTTCATTTAATAACAGGAATGAAGATAATTTCCCCGACGAATACGAAAAACAAATATTGAACAAATTCCTTGAAATGCATAAAAATAGTAAGCTTACTGAAACCTCAGAGAACATTGAAATTATCTTTGAAGATGAATTAAAATATCTCAGATATCTTAAACCAATTTTTATTCAGGCTGAATGTTTGAACTGCCATGGCAGTGAAACGGATATTCAGCAGGAGACTAAAAAATTAATTGCTGAAAAATATCCGAACGATAAAGCAATAAACTACAAGCTTGGAGATTTAAGAGGGGCCGTTTCAGTTAAAAAAGTAATCGAATGAATTTTTAAAATAAAAATGCCATCCAATTTATTTATGGATGGCATTTATGTCTAAGTAATTTGACCGGTAAAATTTATTTAATCAACAACATCTTTTTCGTATTAACAAAATCACCAGCGTTTAAAGTATAGAAATAAACCCCGGTTGGTAAGTTAGAAGCATCAAACGTAACCTCGTAACTACCGGTTGGTTTGTTTTCATTCACTAAATCCGCGACCTCGTTCCCAAGTACATCGAATACTTTCAGTGATACGAAACCGGTTTGGGAGATTTGATATTTAATCTTCGTGCTCGGATTAAATGGATTCGGATAATTTTGTTGAAGCATATATTCTGAAGCAACTGCTGTTGGCTCAGCATCGGTCGGTACATACTCGTAGACAATCAGGTTTATGTCATCAATATACCATCCATCTTCTGTAATATAACTATCGGATATCAAAAGGAACCTGAATTTAATCTGTTCTCCGATATAATCACTGATATCGATACTTTCCTTTACCCAGGTCAATTGAGTACCATCATACAAAGGTTCACCGTTTGGTTGATTTGGACTCCCAGGATTTGTGTAGAGTCCTTCAAGCGGTGACCAGTTGGTTCCATTATTCGTAGAAATGAGGATCTGTCCGTAGTCCCAGTTATCTTCTATATCCCATTGGGTTTGGAACTCAAGCACTGCGCCTATGTATCCATTTAAATTGATCGGGTTGTTTAATGTAAGTGTAGCATTTGCATTATTAGGATAATTACCGCCGGGCGAATCAGTAGTGGAATAAGGTGCAGAAGTATATTTTTGTGTTGTAGTATTCCAACCCCCTGTAGCAGTCCAATTATTCAAATTAATCATGCTGTCTGAAAAAGCAATGCTTGTTGGTGCAACAAAGAACTGGTAAAATTCACTTGGCGGAGTACTGCCCGGAGGCGAGAAACCACCGCCTCCAGATGGCAGGGTCACCACTATTGTGGAATTTTCATCTTGTGCAGCTAAATAGTATTGTACTCTTGTACCAAGCTGCTGTCCGGGAATTGTAAAATTATAAGTTCCACTTGCTTCAACGGGCACTCCTGTAATCTCAAAAAAGTCTGACCAGCCTGTGCCCTGATCTCTACGATAATACAATCTCGGTGCATTTGCCCCTATACCAATATCCAGACTGGTTTGAATAGTCGCAGATGTTTCTATACTGTTTGTATTATCTCGGGAAACAATTGGTGTATGAATAATTTTCAATTCGAGGTTTAATGCAAAAGTAGCCAATGTGCCAATTGCAAGTTTAGCCATTTTCTGATAATAGGGTTGATTGAAATATTGAATTTTATCATTTGTAGTATGATAGTAATCGTTAAAGTCTTGAAAGTCTTCAATCAATAATACCGCTCCGTAACCGTTCGACCAAAACGAAGCATGATCACTTGCGGTTGTCCCAGGATCATCAATCTGCAGGGTTAATCCTATGTTATAGGTAGTATTAATATCAACCATTTTATCTTTAATGTCATATGAGCTTCCTACAGATCTTGTATGAATTTCAGCTATATCATCATTGTCTGAATCCCAGGCTATCATATCTAAGTTTATCACACCCAAAATTGAATCGTTTTGGTTCGCGGCTTGTGTTGCATAATATTCACTTCCTACTAATCCTTGTTCCTCCTCGTCCCACAAAGCATAGATAATTGTAAAAGGAAATGAATAGCTGGAAAGAATTCTTGCTGCTTCAATTACGGCTGCAGTTCCGCTTGCATTATCGTCTGCACCGGGTGCTAATGTCCCTGGTGGCATATCGTCATAATGAGCGCAGATTATATATTGTTGATTCGGAAATTCAGTTCCGGTTTGAACACCATAAACGTTTCTTCCTGTGCTGCTCCAGTTTTGATCAAATGTATTTAAGCCATAAGAGTCTAGTTTTTGTTTAATATAATCAGCAGCTTTATCATTGCTTGGCTGATTTTTATGCCTCGATACAATGGTATAGGGAGTGCCGCCAATGATAGTCTGAACTTCTCCCGAGAGTTCCTCAACAAAAAAGATTAATGAATCTATATTGGTTTCATTTATGACCGATTGAACAACCGGAGATTGTGCGTAAGTTGCTGGCTGTGCAATTAATAAAAGCATAACCGCCAGAAAGTATTTTTTCATTTCAAACCTCTGCTACACTAAATAGTTTTTATTTTATTAAAGCCGTCCTTCACAGCTATCACATATCAAAGTTTCGGATAATAATTCATTAAATATGATTAGCGAAGAAGGATCATTTTTTTAGTACTAATAAAATCACCCGCTCTCAGAGTATAAAAGTAAGTTCCGCTTGGTAGATTTGATGCGTCGAATGTAACTTCATAAATACCCGCAACCTTGGTTTCGTTCACAAGTGCATTTACTTCTTTCCCCAAGAAATCGTATAATTTTAATGATACAAAAACATCACTTGCTACCGAGTAGGATATTTTTGTGGACGGATTAAAGGGATTAGGGTAATTTTGATTCAGGACAAATCCATCAGGAATATTTACCTCTACATTTACAATGTTGCTGTAACTGAAAGTACCATCGTAATCAATTTGTTTTAGTCTGTAGTATATTGATCGCGCGCCTGTTAATTCCAGGCGATCGGTATATGAGTAATTATTTATTTCAGTTGTTGTACCGTTTCCTCTAACAAAACCAATTGTGATAAAATTTGTCTGAGTGTTTAACGAGCGTTCAATTTCAAAACCATTGTTATTTAATTCAGAGACGGTAGTCCATTCTAATTTGACTCCATCATTTAATGAGAATGCAGAAAAGCTTGCCAGTTCAACCGGCACCACATCAGTAACTTCTGCCAGGGTTGCAAATGTGCCTATGGCGGTTTTGCTCATCATTAAAAAATATGGCTGATTGAAGTACTGAACCTTATCATTTGTTGTATGGTAATATGCGTTAAAATCAGTTCCGTCTTCGATTAATAAAATAGCACCGTAGTTGTAATTCCAGAAAGACACGTGATCACTTCCACCGCCTCCCGGATTTTTCACATCAAGAGTCAATCCAACATTATAGAGATTGTTAATTTCCATCATTTTATCTTTGAGGAAAAGTGAAGAACCAATTGGTCTCGTATGCAGGTCGGCAATATTATTACTATTTGAATCCCAGGCAATCATGTCCAGGTTTATAACCCCCATAATTGAATCACCGGCAAGATAAGCCTGATACGCAAAATATTCACTTCCATCCAGACCATCTTCCTCTTCATCCCAGAGTGCATAAATAATTGTGTATTTTGATAAATACTGTGTTAAAATTCTTGCAGCTTCTAACACGGCTGCCGTTCCACTTGCATTATCGTCAGCACCAGGAGCTATTGGACCGGTCGGTCTGTCATCGTAATGGGCGCAAATAATATATTTTTGATTTGGGAAATGGGTACCTGTTTGCACTCCATAAACGTTTCTGCCTGTACTACTCCACCCTTGTTGGTCAAAAGTAGCCAGTCCATAGCTGTTAAGTTTTTGTTTTATATAATCTGCCGCCTTGTCATTTGCCACAGGTTGATATTTACTTCTTGCTTGAATTGTGTAGGGAGAGCCGCCAATAATAGTCTGAACTTCTCCCGAAAGCTCCTCAACAAAAAAGATTAATGAATCTAAATTTGTTTCATCTATAACTGATTGAATGATTGGTGATTGAGATTTGGAGATGGATGAAATTAGAAACACTGAAAAAACTACCAGAAAAATTTTTTTCATAACGAACACCCTCGTAATTAGTCTGAAATTGTGCTAAAAAATGCTTATTTATGATGTGTAACTTAAGAACAATTATATAGAAAGACCATTCAAAATTATGTTACTTTATGGTAATATTGTTAGTAACAATTATCTCCTGCGATACAATCTTATATGATTAAAATCATCTCAAAAATTAAACCATCAGCGAATGATGCAGATTCTTTCAAAGGACGATTTGGAACCTTTGCAGGGGTTTTTACACCGGACGTACTTACCATACTGGGTGTAATAATGTACCTGCGTCTCGGATGGGTTGTTGGTAATGCAGGATTACTGGGTGCAATTGCAATTATACTATTAGCCAAATCAATTACTATCTGTACCGGTCTTTCAATGTCTTCAATTACAACAAATATTAAAATTGGAGCAGGCGGAGCATACTCTATTATCTCAAAATCGTTGGGGCTTGAAGCCGGCGGTAGTATCGGAATACCTTTTTACATTTCCCAAACCCTGGCAGCATCGTTGTATATTGTTGGTTTTACGGAAGGTTGGATACTTTTATTTCCTTCGCACGATCCTAAAATAATTATGGCTATTACCTGGATTACATTGCTCACTTTATCATACATCAGTACTAACGCTGCTTTAAAATTTCAGTATTTGATATTACTGTTAATTGCTCTTTCACTTGTTTCATTTTTTTTAACTCCCAATGAACAGATTACCACATATAATTTGGTCGGAAGATTTGAAGACGCAAGTTTTTGGCAGGTATTTGCAATTTTCTTCCCTGCCGTAACAGGAATAATGGCAGGAGCGAATTTATCAGGAGAATTAATAAACCCCCGCAGGGCTATTCCTTTAGGGACAATGAGTGCAATAGCGGTTACACTTGTAATTTATATAGGTTTAGCTTTCGGGCTTACTCTTTTTGTTCCGGATGATGTGCTTAGAAGCGATCAGATGGCGATGGTAAACAACTCCAGAATTGCGCTTTTAGTAATACTGGGAATATTAGCCGCAACTTTTTCTTCTGCACTTGGCAGTATAGTTGGCGCTCCCAGAATATTGCAAGCACTTGCAAGCGAAAAAATAATTCCACTTAATAAATTTTTTGAAAAACGAAATACAAAGGGAGAGCCAAGAAATGCAATTGCTTTTACGGGATTAATTGTTATAACTGCTCTCTTTCTTGGCAGCCTCGATTCGCTTGCGACTCTAATCACATTATTCTTTTTAATAACGTATGGTACGCTAAATCTTGTTGTGTTTATTCAACAGAGCATGAAAGTAATTAGCTTCAGACCAACTTTTAAAATTCCAAAATTTGCATCCTTCTTTGGTGCTGCGGGTTGTATGGTAATTATGTTTTTGATTAATCCGGTTTTTAGTGTAATAGCATTTGTTATAATTGTCGCATTGTATTCTTACTTAACAAAAAAAGGATTACAGTCGCAGAGCGGAGATCTGCGCGGCGGAATGTTTATTGTATTGGCTGAACTTGCATCACGAATGGCATCTAAATTTCCGAGACATAATGTGGCTTGGAAACCTGATTTATTAATTCCGATTGAAGAACCTAAGGTTTGGTCTGGTCCGTTGTTGTTTATTAGAAATATAGTTCACCCTTCGGGCAGCGTTTTTGCATTCTCGGTAAAAAACAATAATACTGATGAAACTAAACAATCGCTTAATGAATTATTGACTCCTCTTAAAGAGGGCAAATTATTAGTTAACTCAGCCGTAATTCAGGATGAAGAATTTTTGCACGGTGCTCGATTAGTGATTCAAACTCTGGAAGGAATTCCATTCAGACCAAACACTTTATTTTTAACATTAGGTAGCAGCGATGAAAAAAATAACATCATTTCCGAAATGGTGAACAATGCAGTAATGCACAATTTAGGTGTTATCATTCTGCGGCAGCATCCTCGAATTGCTTTTGGAATGCAGAAAACTATAAATCTGTGGCTGAGAGATAAGAGTCCCAACTGGCACCTTGCTGTTCTTGTTACTTTGCAGCTTCAATTAAACTGGGAGGGTAAAATAAACTTAATTACGGTCGCCGAAAAGAGGGAAGACAAATACAGGATGTATAGATTTTTAGATGAGCTTAGCAAACAAACCCGACTTCCTTCTCTAACTGAGTTTCATGTTCTCACCGGTGGTTTTAAGGAAGCGATTTCTTCTGCACCTAAAGGGGATATTAGCCTGTTTGGTCTTGCAGATGATCTTCACTTTAGTTTTATGAGAGAAGTTACCGAATCTACTAATTCTTCGTGCCTTTTTGTGCGTGATTCCGGTGAAGAAAGTGCAATTGCATGAGGACTTTTTAAGTTTAATTTTTAGATCCTAAGTTGATGTCAGTACCAAAAATTAAACTTTCTTTAATAAAAATTTGTTTGGATATTAACACTATAATTATTTAATGAGTTTTGATGACAACTGAAACAAAATACTTTACACCTTTTGAGGCCAGAAGAACTTTACCGCTTGTTAAAAAGGTAGTAAAAGATATACTCGATACAAGCAGGGAAATGAGATTAATAGCCGAAGAAATCGGGGATGCTGTTGAAGATGATCCGCGAATCAGAAAAATGGCTGATGATATTGAAAAATTTATGCTGGAACTGGAAGAAATCGGCTGCTACTTTAAAGATTGGAATTTTACAATTGGTCTGGTAGATTTTCCTGCAATGATTGATGGTAAAGAAGTATACCTTTGCTGGAAGAGTGATGAAGAGGATATTCTTTATTATCACGAACTTGATACAGGTTTTGCCGGGAGAAAACTTATTCCTCCCGAAGAATTTGAATAATAACTAAATTTTATTCTTCTAATTCAACTTCAATTTCTGCAGAAGTTGAATCCTCTGTATTGTTATCTTTCACGTAAAAAATAATTTTATACTTTCCTTCCGCGTAGGTAGAATCCAGTTCAAACTGTGCCTCAAGCTGTATATAGCTTATTTCTTTTTCCCTCACTTCTTTAACATCGCTTAAGATATTTGCCAAAGTATCACCTTGGGGATATATAAGATCAACATAAAAATTCAATGACGCGGACAATTCATTTCCAATTTCTATTCTCTTAAATCCTCTTACATTAACTGTTGCGTTTACCTCCCAGAGATCGCCTAAATCATAAGCAAAAGCTTCCGGGCTGAATGCTTCAAATTTCACTTCTTCCTTTTTACCGCACGAAACGATTAAAGCAAACAGAATTATTAGATTTAGAATGTTTTTCATACAATTATTTCAAGTTTTTAAAGCCAAAACAACCTCATCCTATTTCCCTCTCCTTACTAAGGAGATGGATTTAGGAAAGAGGTTAAAATTATTTATCCGTTTTTTTGTTGAAAATCTTTCATAAATGAAACAAGTTCTTCTACACCTTTTGTAGGAAAGGCATTGTATATAGATGCACGCAAGCCACCAACAGAACGATGACCTTTTAGCCCGTTAAATCCTGCTTTAGTCGCATTATCGATTAGCTGTTTTTCCATTTCAGGGGTCGCCAGGTTGAATGTAATATTCATTAATGAACGGCTTTCTTTTTCTGCATGACCTTTGTAAAAACCATTGCTTTCATCAATGCACTTGTAAAGCATATTCGCCTTCTTTTTGTTAATCTCATACATTTTATCAAGTCCGCCCAAATTAATTAACCATTTGGCAATAAGATTGACTATGTAAATTCCAAACGTGTTGGGCGTATTATATAGCGAATCGTTATCAACATGAGTTTTGTAACTAAGCATTGTGTGCAGGGTGTCCTGGCTTCTTTCAACCAGGTCTTTTCTGATGATAACCATTGTTACACCGGCCGGACCCATATTTTTTTGCGCACCAGCATATACTAATCCGTATTTTTCAATATCAATCTTTTTATGGAGTATGTCTGATGATGCATCACATACCAGAGGAACATTTCCAACCTGCGGTTCAGTATGGAATTGCGTTCCGAAAATTGTATTATTTGATGTAATATGAACATAAGCCGCATCAGGATCGAGTTTTAGCTCGCTTTGTTTTGGTATTCGTTTAAAAAATTTCTTATCACCTTCACCCTCTTCAGTAGTTCCGGCTATGTTTGCAGTACCGACTCTTTTTGCTTCTTTTATTGCTTTCTTCGACCAGCTGCCTGTTAAAATGTAATCTGCTTTATTTGCAGGGGGCATTAAATTAAGCGGGACCATTGAGAACTGAAGACTTGCACCGCCCTGCAAGAATAATATTGCGTAATCGTCGGGAATATCTAAAAGCTTTTTTATGTTTGCCTTTGCTTCTGAGTGTATTGCATCGTAAGTCTTTGACCGGTGACTGATTTCCATGATTGACATTCCAACACCTGGAAGTACAAATAACTCTTTTTGAGCCTGTAGAAGAACTTCTTCCGGTAATACAGCCGGACCTGCACTAAAATTATAAATTCTTTTTTCCATTTTATTATCCTTTATGTACTGAATCTAATTAGATTAAATGAGTTAATAGTCCATCTCTTAATTTTGGTTCGAACCAGGTTGATTTTGGTGGCATTATTTCACCTGCATCCGATATCCCCATTAAATCCTGAACTGAAACCGGATAAAGCGAAAAAGCCACGGAAGCTTTTCCCGAATCGACTAATTTTTCAAGTTCTTTTGTGCCGCGTATTCCACCAATAAAATCAATCCTGTCACTTGTCCTTGGGTCTTCAATTCCAAGTATGGGATGAAGTAAAAAGTTTTGCAGAATACTTACATCGAGTTTTTCACCTATGGATTTTGTCAGGGATAAACTTGCTAAAACAGAATCCCTTGCTTTCAGAAGATACCATTGTTTATTTAAATACATACAAAAGTTGTTCTTGGTTTGTGGTTGTTTGTTGGTGGTTGGTTCGACTACAAACTTTTCACTTACAGCATTGAGGAAATCATCTTTAGCAAATCCGTTCAAATCAAAAACCACACGATTGTACGGCATAATTTTTAATTGTTCGCCTGGGAAAACTACCGCAATAAAATAATTGTATTCTTCGCTTCCATCGTGGCTAGGATTTGCCTTTCTTTTTTCCTCTCTTGCTCTGCTTGCACTCTTAGCCCTGTGGTGTCCATCTGCAACATAGATTTGATTAATGCCCCCAAATTCTTCTATAAAAACATCATTGTTTTTATCCGGTAAAACCCAAACTGTATGTTGAATTCCATCAGGTGATGTAAAATCGTATTCTGGAGTATGGTTTGAAATTGTTTCCTCAACAATGTTGTTAATTGTCTTTGTCCCTCTGTAAGTTAAAAATACAATTCCTGTTTGGCTTTCCGTTGTTACAATGTGATTTGTTCTATCATCCTCTTTTACTTTTCTTGTTTTTTCATGCTTTAAAATTATATTGTTGTCGTAATCATCAACCGCAAAAGTAGCAGCAATACCAACCTGCGATCTTCCATCCATTATTAAACGATATAGATAAAAGTGAGGTTTATCTTCAACTATGAGCGGAGCAGAATTTTTTAACTCATTTAAATTTAATTTTGCTTTTGAGTATACTTCCTGTGCATAAGGACTAATCTCATCTGGAAGATCAATCTCAGATCTTGTAACACGGAGGAAGGAAAGTTTATTATTCCCCGCAAGAGTTTTTGCTTCTTCTCTGTTTACTACATCATAGGGAACGCTTGCAACGGTCGATGCAATTTCTTTTGTTGGGCGCAGCGCTTTGAAAGGTTTAATTATTGCCATAAATCCTCACAGCTCCATGTACTAATTATCAGAATATGAAATACTAAAATCAGCAAAATTGCAACAAGAATCCATTATTTCACTCCTTTTTATGTGATAATTAATGTGAAGCAATATCAATTTTTTTCAAATATACAGAGTTGATTGTTATTTTTAGTTTTTAATTCAAAATTTTTCTTAACGAGCAGCCTTTGATGATATCCTTTAGAAAAAGAAAGAAATTTTTAAGAAAAAAAAGAACCGATTCCAAGACAATAGTTGGGATTGTTAATTTCCATCACGGCAGCTATTCGCATAACCTGAACAGTAAGCGCGATTTTTTTGTGTGGCTGCCTCCTCACTACAGCAAAGAAAAACATAAAAAGTATCCGGTGCTTTATATGCATGACGGGCAGAATTTAATTGATCCGAAAACATCTTATACAGGCAAAGATTGGCGTGTTGATGAAACTGTAACCCGTTTAATAAAGGAACACAAGATTGCAGAAATTATTGTCGTGGGAATTAATAACACAGCTGACCGGCTTGAAGAATACAGTGATTCGGAAAAAGGTAAAAAGTACTTAAAATTTTTAGTTGAAGAGCTTAAACCTTTTATTGATTCAAAATACAGAACATTAAGGGATAAACACAATAGTGCAATTATTGGCTCATCAATGGGCGGATTAATTTCGTTTATTGCTGCCTGGAAATATCCGGAAATATTTTCGATGGCAGGGTGCATGTCCAGCTCATTTTATTTTAACGATGAAAAAGTATTCAAGATGATTGATGATTACGAAGGACCAAAGAAGCACATAAGATTTTATATTGATCACGGTGAAGATGGATTGCTGAGGGGACAGAAAATGTTCTGTAAATTAACCGACCTTGGCTATGTTATAGGAACCGATATTGACTATTATTATGCACGTGGTGCTGAACATAACGAATCTGAATGGGCAAAACGACTCGAACGTCCTTTAATATTCTTCTTTGGAAAGTAAAATGTCATTTCTTAAACTTACACTTAAACTCAAACTTACATTTACTTCTACCCGCCGGAGTATTTACGTAGTCGGGCTTACTCTGTTTCTTTTCTCTTGCGCAGCAGAAAAACCGGTTAATCTCTCAATTGCTAGAGAAGAAGTGAAGCAATATTATGAGTCAGGTAAATATGATGAAGAGTTAAATAAAGTAGTCGAAGAGGCAAAAAAAGAATTCGATGACGTTACATTTATAGAAAACTCCGTTGTAATCTTCGATGTTGACGAAACAGTATTAGACAATTACGGGCTTGCTGAGATGATGGGTTTTGGTTATGTATACGAAATGAACAAAAAATGGAATGCTGAAATGAAAGCTCCGGCAATAGAACAGGTAAAAGAGCTTTATGATTTTCTTTTATCGAAAGGAGCAAAAATAATTTTTCTTACCGGAAGAAACTTGCCCGAATATAAAGCGACTTATGAAAATCTTCAACGAGCGGGTTATACTGTGTTTGACACTTTGATTACTCAAATTGGTGGTGAAACAAAAATGAAAGCGAAAGAATTTAAAAGCTCAAAGCGAAAAGAGCTTACTGAAAAGGGTTATGAAATTATTGGAACTGTTGGTGACCAATGGAGTGATCTGGAAGGAGAGTATAACGGCATACAGGTTAAAATTCCGAATTACCTTTATTTGATTGAAGACTGAAAATCACCGACACTTCAATTTTTCTTATATTTACCCCTCAAAAAACGAATTACCCGAAGATTAATGACAGATACTAAACGCGAAATTCCAAAAGCATACGATCCTTCTAAGACTGAGGATAAATGGTACAAATACTGGCTCGAAAATGAGCTCTTTCACTCAGAGCCCAGCGACAAACTGCCGTTTACCATCGCAATTCCTCCGCCGAATATTACCGGCATGCTTACAATGGGTCACATCCTCAACAATACTATTCAGGATGTTTATATCAGACTTAAAAGAATGCAGGGCTTTAACTCCTGCTGGGTTCCGGGAACAGATCACGCATCAATAGCTACAGAAACTAAAGTAACAAAGTTCCTTGAAGATAAAGGAATTGATAAGTATAAAATCGGTCGTGAAGAATTTCTTAAGCACTGCCAGGAGTGGAGGAAAGAGTACGGCGGAATAATTATTCAGCAGTTAAAGAAACTTGGTGTAACCTGCGACTGGAAACGTGAACGGTTCACAATGGATGACGACTACTACTACGAAGTGATTAAAGCTTTCGTTGATCTTTATAAGGAAGGAAAAATATACCGCGGATACAGAATGGTTAACTGGGACCCTGCAAACAAGTCGGCAATTTCCGATGAAGAAGTTCTTTACAGAACTGTAAATGGAAAACTGTGGCACTTTCGTTATCCTGTAGTTGGGAGTGAGAAATATATTGTTGTTGCAACAACACGACCCGAAACAATGCTTGGTGATACAGGTGTTGCGGTAAATCCGAACGATGAACGATACAAAAATCTCATCGGTAAAAAAGTTAAGCTTCCAATTGTCGGAAGAGAAATTCCGATCTTTGCAGACGAATATGTTGATATGGAATTCGGAACAGGTGCAGTTAAAGTTACTCCTGCGCACGATATGAATGATTATGATATGGGTCAGAGAAACAAGCTGGAAATCTTGAACATCTTCAATTCCGATGCAACGACAAATAAAAATGTTCCCGACTGGCTACAGGGATTAGACCGCTTTGAAGCGAGGAAGAAAGTAGTTGAGTGGTTTGAGAAAAACGGCTTGATGGAAAAGATTGAAGATTATCAGAACAAAGTCGGTTACTCCGAAAGAGGCGGCGTTCCGATTGAGCCATATCTTTCAGAACAGTGGTTTATGAAGATGTCCGCCGAAGGCGGATCCGCCTATGGCGGAG
>Ga0209536_100008444_pt1 | contig 15436 bp, 18 predicted proteins | sample DeeMarSeWOR28_12_FD_187461 | JGI IMG/M metagenome (GOLD analysis project Ga0209536, IMG submission 187461) | Marine sediment microbial communities from White Oak River estuary, North Carolina - WOR-2-8_12 (SPAdes) (version 2) | ecosystem: Environmental > Aquatic > Marine > Intertidal zone >...
CTTTCCGTGCATGAAAACTCTGTGGAAACAGGAAAGCTGGCTCCAGATTTTCCGGTAGCGTCTTTTACAGGCGAATCCCCGGGGTATGGTCGGTGGGCGAAGGTAGCAGATAGATGCGGATATCAATCAGGGTTTGATGCCGCGTGCGACGGTGTAGGTTTTGCCCTGCTTGATTTTTTCGTAGTTGCCGAAGACTTCGCTGAAGCCACGCTTGAAAAACTGGCGTAACCCGGTGATGGTGACGATGTAAAAGGAGCCGCCCGGTTTCAGAAAGCGCAGCGCGTCGAACAGGTAGATGTACAGCATTTCCCTGCCGACCTTGGCGGGAATGTTGGAGACGATGACGTCGAATTGCTGCTTCGGGATCTGCGCGAAGCCGTTGCTCAACAGGGCGCTGGCATTGACAATGTGGTTCGCCAGCCTGTTCTTTTCGGCGTATTCGACGGCGACGAAATCCTTGTCGACCATCAGCGTGTGACCCTCGGGCGCCATCTTCGCCATGCACAGCCCGAGTACCCCGTAACCACAGCCGAGGTCGAGGCAATCGTCTTGCGGCGTGAGTTCGAGGTAGTCCAGCAGCAGCTGTGAGCCAGCGTCGATCGCGCGCGGTGAAAACAGGCCCCAGGTGGTGTGGAAACGCAGTCCGCGGTACTCGATCAGCAAGTCCTGGCGTATTTTTCGGTTGTATTCGATCGGATCATTAAGCACGGATTCAGTCCTGGTTGCTATGCTTTACATCGAGATTTGGCTTTGCAACAATGGCTCGTCCATGGCGCCATTGTTTGGCCCATTATCTATAGGCATCGTCAGATTGCCACCTCGGAGCCCGGTTTTATGAAGTTTGTTTTTGCCCTGTGCCTGTCCACCATGCTGTTGTTCTGCGGTGCGCTGCACGCGGATGTGGAGCTGGGCAAATCGACCTACGCCGCGCGCGGCTGTATCGGCTGCCACGGTGCGGGTGGGGTCAGCACCGTCGCCACCAATCCCTCGCTGAAGGGCCGTAGCGCGGAATTCATTCGCCAGAACCTGACCGATTTTCGTAGCGGCGCACGCAATAACCCGGTGATGAACGCGATGGCGGCGGGCCTCAAGGATGCGGATATCGAAAACCTCGCGGACTACATCGGCAGCCTGCAGTAATCCTACCCGGCACGGCGCAAGAATCCATCATCGCTTCGCGGATGCCGCGTTACTCTGGATCTCATGGATGTGGGATTCGATTTTGAATACGTGTTCGTCGTGCAGGCCGAGTTCGCGCAGCGCAACCGCGAGGTCGAGCAGATAGTCGCTGTTGCTGCCGCTCGGTCCTGAACAGCGGCAGATGTGTTGCGCGATTTCGAGTTCGCTGGCCTCACCCAGGTACGCCTCGTTGTCGGCGGTGGCGAGATAGGTTACCCCGGTGGCGCTCGAGCCGTCTGTAAAACTCATCTCGGTGGCCACGCGCAGGTAGCCGTTTTTTTCGCGCTCGTCGAGCTGCGCGAAGACCGGCGCCTCGACGCGGAATGCGAGCCCGCCACAGACCGTGCCGGGCTCCTCGATCAGCGTGACCACGCGTCCCGGATTTTGCGGTGTGCCGCGATGGTCGTGCGAACCCTGCCAGAAACGCCGGCTCCAGCCGCGGATGCTGGCGGGGCGAGATTCGAGGTAAGGAAAATCCACCAGGTAAATCAGCGAGCCATAGCCGAACAGCCAGGCCTCGTCCTGATCGCCGAACAGGTTGCGCCTGCGATTTTCTTCGATGGTATTGTGCGACATGGCGCGATGTTAAGCCCTGTTGCCGGACGATTGCAATGCGTGGGTCTTTTTCCGCAGCTCGCTTTCGCACAGTGCGATACTGTCGCGCAGGCAGGCGGCGCGCAGCTCCAGTGCGCGGGTGCGATTGCGCTCGATACCATCCGTGACGCGGCGCAACTCGTGCTGTAACGCCGCCAGTTCCTGGCGCAGAGCTTTTTCGTCGTCGCTCAAATCTGGCTCCGTGGCAAACCTGGGATAGTGTAGCAGCCCCGTGGGCCGGCCACGAATCTCGAATGGCTGCCCCCGCAAGCCCCTGCAGAGAGCGAGTGGCCTGACGACTGTTATAAAATGCGGTAATGCAGGTAGAAGGATTAAAGATTATCCCTGCGCCGCGGTTTTGGTGTAGATTGAAAGCCACTAGTTAGCGGAAAAAAACCATGACCGACTACCAGATTGCGCCCTCGATACTGTCCGCCGATTTCGCGCGCCTGGGCGAGGAAGTCGACAACGTGCTCGCCGCCGGGGCCGACATCGTGCATTTCGATGTCATGGACAATCACTACGTTCCCAACCTGACTATCGGTCCGCTGGTGTGCGAGGCGCTGCGCAAGCACGGCGTCGAGGCGCCGATCGACGTGCACCTGATGGTCAAACCGGTGGATCGCATCATTCCGGATTTTGCCGCCGCCGGAGCGAGCTATATCACCTTTCACCCGGAAGCTTCCGAGCACATCGATCGCAGCCTGGGACTGATTCGCGATAATGGGTGCCGCGCCGGGCTGGTGTTCAACCCGGCAACGTCGTTGTCGTATCTCGATTATGTGCTCGACAAGGTGGATATGATCCTGCTGATGTCGGTCAACCCGGGATTCGGCGGTCAGAGTTTCATCCCCGCCACGCTCGACAAGCTGCGCGCCGCGCGCCGCATCATCGACGAATCGGGGCATGCGATCCGGCTCGAGGTCGATGGCGGTGTGAAGGTGGACAACCTGGCCGAAATTGCGGCGGCGGGTGCCGACACCTTTGTCTCCGGATCCGGCATATTCGGTTGCGCGCGCGACGACGATCCTAATCGATACGACAGCATTTTGCGGCAGATGCGCGCGCAGCTGGAACGCGTCGGCAGCGTCTGATTCCGAGGCAAATTATTCGTGGCCTTGCCCGGGATGCTGTGATAGATTCTGGCCCCTGGCCTAAAGTAGCGCCCAAAATGACTCAAGAAAGCATGCAGAAAATCGAAGGTGTACCTAGCTGGCGATGGTGATCGCGAGCCGTTGCATTCCTTTTTTCTTTTTCTGTACAGTTTTTTAAGAGTCATCCATGAATCTCAAGCAATTCAATAAAATCAGGCGTGATTTCAACCGCATTCCGCTGGTGCGTGAAGTTTTTGCCGATCTCGATACACCTCTAAGCACCTATCTCAAGCTCGCCGACGAGCCCTACACCTACCTGTTCGAATCGGTGCAGGGCGGCGAGAAGTGGGGGCGCTACTCGATCATCGGCATGGCCTGCCGCAGCCGCATCGAAGTGCACGGCAGACAGGTGCAAATCAACACCGATGGCGAGGTGGAGAGCGACAGCCACTGCGATGATCCGCTGGCGTTCATCGAGCAGTACCTGGCGCAGTTCAGGGTCGCGGAGGCGGATTGTCTGCCCAAGTTTCACGGCGGGCTGGTGGGTTACTTCGGCTACGATACGATTCGTTACATCGAGCCCAAACTGGCGCATTGCCCCAACCCGGACAAGCACCAGACGCCCGACATCCTGCTGATGGTGAGCGATCGGCTGGTAGTGTTCGACAACCTCACCTCGCGCATGTACCTGGTGGTGCACGTCGGCGGCGAGGACGAAGCGCAATGGCATGATGGCCAGCGCCAGCTCGACGCGCTCGAACACAAGCTCTACAGCGTACGCCTGGATACCCGGCGCAGCGCCGGTGGACAGCCGGTCAGCGAACAGGATTTCCACTCCGAGTTCAGCCAGCAGGGCTTCGAGGCGGCGGTGGAGAAGGCGCGGCAGTACATCATCGACGGCGACGCCATGCAGATCGTGCTGTCGCAACGCCTGTCGATTCCCTACAGGTCACCGCCGATCGATCTCTACCGCGCGCTGCGCGGCCTGAACCCGTCGCCCTACATGTACTACCTGAATCTCGGCGATCATCACGTGGTCGGGTCCTCGCCCGAGATCCTGGTGCGTCTCGAAGACGAGGCGGTCACGGTGCGGCCGATCGCGGGAACGCGTCCGCGCGGACGCAGCCCGGAGCAGGATCTGGCGCTGGAGCAGGAACTGCTCGCGGATCCCAAGGAGCTGGCCGAACACCTGATGCTAATCGACCTGGGGCGTAACGACGCGGGTCGGGTCAGCCAGGTGGGCAGTGTGCGGCTGACTGAAAAGATGATCATCGAACGCTATTCGCACGTGATGCACATCGTTTCCAATGTCGAGGGTCGCCTCAAACCCGGCCTGTCGGCGTTCGACGTGTTGCGCGCTACCTTTCCCGCGGGTACGGTATCGGGTGCGCCAAAGATTCGCGCGATGGAGATCATCGATGAACTGGAACCGGTCAAGCGCGGCATTTACTCCGGTGCGGTCGGCTACATTTCCTGGAGCGGTAATATGGACACCGCAATCGCGATTCGCACCGCGGTGATCAAGGATGGGCAATTGTATATCCAGGCGGGCGCGGGAATCGTCTACGATTCGGTGCCGGCCAACGAATGGGCCGAAACCATGAACAAGGGGCGGGCGATCTTTCGCGCGGTAACCCTGGCCGAGTCGGGTCTGCCGGCGCGCGATCCCTGTGCGGACGACAACGGGGGGGAGGCGTGATGAAGGTATTGATGATCGATAATTACGACTCCTTCACCTATAACCTGGTGCAGTATCTCGGTGAACTCGGTGCCGAGGTCGAGGTGCGGCGCAACGATCAGATTGGCGTCGATGAGGTTCTGACCTCCGACGCCAGCCATATCATGCTGTCGCCGGGCCCGGGGACGCCGGACCAGGCGGGGGTGACGCTGGCGGTCATCGAGGCGCTGGCCGGGCGCAAGCCGATACTCGGCGTCTGTCTCGGGCACCAGAGCATCGGCCAGGTTTTCGGTGGTAAGATCGTCCACGCGAGTAAAATAATGCACGGCAAGACGTCGCCGGTAAAACACAATGGCAGCGGGGTCTTCGCGGGCCTCGCAAGCCCGTTTACCGCGACGCGCTATCATTCGCTGGTGATCGACAAGCACAGCCTGCCGGATTGTCTCGAAATCACCGCCTGGACCGAGGATGCAGAGGGTGGGCTGGATGAAATCATGGGCGTGCGCCATCGTGAGTTCTCGGTCGAGGGAGTACAGTTTCATCCCGAGTCGATTCTGACCGAGCACGGTCACGCCCTGCTGCAGAACTTTATTCAATCAACGAGTGCTGGCGCTGACTAGCCGGGGAGGACGGATGCAAATACAGGCCGCGATAAAATCGGTGATGGCGCACAAGGATCTCGGCATCGACGACATGACATCGGTGATGCAGCAGATCATGACCGGCGAGTGCACCCCCTCACAGATCGGGGGCTTCCTGGTCGGGTTGCGCATGAAAGGTGAATCCGTCGATGAACTGGCCGCGGCGGCACGCGTGATGCGCGAGCTGTCCACCACTGTCGAGGTTCACTGCGATCACCTGGTCGACACCGCCGGCACCGGCGGCGATTCCTCCGGCAGTTTCAATATCTCGACCGCCAGCGCTATCGTCGCGGCGGCTGCCGGCGCGCATGTGGCCAAGCACGGCAACCGCTCGATGACCAGCAAATCGGGTAGCGCGGACGTGCTCGAGGCGGCCGGCGTCAAGCTCGACATCAGCCCGGCACGGATTGGCGAGTGCATCGAGCAGGTGGGGGTCGGCTTTATGTTCGCCCCGGCGCATCACGGCGCGATGAAACACGCGATCGGGCCGCGCCGAGAAATGGCGGTGCGCACCGTATTCAACGTGCTCGGCCCGCTCACCAACCCGGCGGGAGCGCCGAACCAGATCATCGGTGTATTCGATGGCGAACTGGTGGAACTTATGGCGCGGGTTTTACAGCGGCTCGAGAGCCGCCACGTGATGGTGGTGCACGGTGAAGACGGCATGGATGAAATCAGTATTTCGGCGCCGACCAGGGTGGCGGAGCTGAAGAATGGCGAAATCAGCAGCTATACCCTGTCTCCGGCCGACTTCGGCATGGAACTGGCCTCGGTGGAGACGCTGCGGGTCGAATCGGCACAGCAAAGCCTTGAAGTGATACGCTCGGTGCTTGCCAATCAGCCGGGTCCGGCGCGCGATATCGTCTGTTTGAATGCCGGTGCCGCGATCTATGTCAGCGGCATTTGCGACACGCTGGCTGCCGGTATCGAAGCGGCGCGGGCGGCGATAAGCAGCGGCAAGGCGGCAACGGTACTCGATAACCTCGTCGCCCGGACCAATGCCGTATGAGTGACAATCGCCCCGACATTCTGCAGCGCATCCTCGCTACCAAGCAGCGGGAAATTGCCGAGCGCCAGCTTAAACTATCCTACGATGCCCTGCAGCAGCAGGCGCATCACGTATCACCGCCGCGAGGTTTTGTCGCCGCGCTGCGTCGGCGCGTGGCCCAGGGCGGAGCGGCGGTGATTGCCGAAATCAAGAAAGCTTCTCCGAGCAAGGGTATCATCCGCGAAGATTTCAACGTGGTCGACATTGCCCGCTCCTACGAGGCCGGAGGCGCCAGTTGCCTGTCCGTGCTGACCGACAGCGAGTATTTCCAGGGGCATGAAGTTTTCCTCACGCAGGCGCGCTCGGCCTGCAGTCTACCGGTCATTCGCAAGGACTTTATCGTCGATCCCTACCAGGTGATGGAGGCCCGCGCGATCGGCGCGGATTGCATTCTGCTGATTGTCGCCGCGCTGGACGATGAGCAGCTGGCGAGTTTGCACGCGGCGGCGCGTGCGCAGGGCATGGATGTGCTGGTGGAGGTACATGACGGGGACGAACTGGAGCGCGCGTTGCGGCTCGATCTCGACGTGGTCGGTATCAACAATCGCAACCTGCGCAGTTTTGACACCAGCCTCGAAACCACCATCGAACTATTGCCGCGGGTGCCCGATGGTTGCCTGGTAGTGACCGAAAGCGGCATTCACACGCGCGACGACATCAGGCTGATGCGCGATCACGACGTGCATGCCTTTCTCATCGGTGAAGCCTTCATGCGTGCTGCCGATCCCGGGAAGGCGCTGGCGGAACTGTTTGCCGACTAAAATCCTGCCCGAGGCGCCGCACCGGCGACAGCGGGGAGGTTACGCCGAGGCAATATTCCGCAGTGGGGTTTAACGCGTGCCGAACACGACGATAGTTTTGCCGTGCGCCGTTATCAGGCCGTCTTCCTCGAGATTCTTCATCACTCTTCCCGCCATTTCGCGCGAGCAACCGACGATCTTGGCGATTTCCTGGCGCGTGATCTTGATCTGCATGCCATCGGGATGGGTGATCGCATCGGGTTCGCGGGCGAGGTCGAGCAGCGTGCGCGCGACGCGCCCGGTGACGTCCATGAAGGCCAGGTTACTGACCTTGCGGCTGGTATTGCGCAGGCGGCTGGCCAGCTGCGACGACAGTTGAAACAGGATCTCGGGGGTTTCCTTGGCCAGCTGCATGAACTGGTTGTAATGGATTTCGGCCACGTCGCAGGGGGTGCGCGTAATCACCCAGGCGCTGCGCTTGGTGTGTTCCTCGAATAACCCCATTTCGCCAAAGAAATCACCGGGGTTGAGGTAGGCAAGCACGATTTCGTTACAGTCTTCGTCCTCGATGACTACGCTCACGGATCCGTCGATGATATAGTACAGCGTCTCCGACTCGTCACCTGCATGGATGATAGTACTGCGCGCTGCGTACCTCTTGCTGTGGCAATGGCGAAGAAAGTTGTCCAGGGCAGGATTTTGCCGGGGGATGACTTTTGTGATCGGGTTAACTGACATAGGTTTAAACGTCTGATCTATCTAGCGGTTAACATAGCACAAAAATTAGCTTTCAACAGCATTGAGGTTTTATTGTGAAGTGCAGAATCAAATGGCTCGATCACATGTCGTTTGTCGGCGAGTCCGAGAGCGGTCATTCGGTGGTCATGGATGGCGCCCCGGATGCCGGAGGGCGCAATCTCGGCATACGTCCTATGGAAATGCTGTTGCTCGGGCTCGGCGGTTGCACGGGCTTCGACGTGGTCTCCATCCTGGCCAAATCGCGTCAGCGGATCAGTGACTGCGAGGTCGAGATCGAAGCGCAGCGCGCCAGCGAGGTACCGAAGGTGTTCACCAGCATCCACGTGCACTTTATCGTCAGCGGTCGCGACCTCGACGAGTCAAAGGTATCCAGGGCGGTAACGCTTTCTGCCGAAAAGTACTGTTCGGCTTCGCTGATGCTGGAGAAGGCTGTCACCATTACCCACGATTTCGAAGTCGTTAATCTGGAATAACCCTCATCCTTCGTCATGCCCGGGTCCGGGCCGGCGGGGGAGCCACCATCCGGGTTTTCAGATACGGTAAGCGCTGAAGGTCATGATCTTGCTGACCAGGGTCATCCCGGCCTTGATCGGCGCCGGCAGTTCGGCGGCCCCGGCAGCGGCGGCGTTTTCGGCGTGACGCAGTTCGTCCGCACGCATCGCCTGCAATATCGCCCGGCTACGGTGGTCGGCGGCGGGCAGGCCTTGCATATGCCGGTCGAGATGTGCGCAAACCTGCTGCTCGGTTTCCTTGACGAAACCGAGACTCCACCTGTCGCCAGCCACGCCGGCGAGCGCACCGATGGTGAATGATCCCCAGTACCAGACGCCATCGAGCAGGCTGCGGCGCTGATTGAGCTCTGCCAGGCGGCGCTGGCACCAGTTCAGGTGTTCGTTCTCTTCTTCGGCCGCCTGTTGCATCGATTCGCTGAGCGCAGCTGCGCGCGCGCTTAGCGCCTGGCCGCGGTAGAGCCCCTGGGCCGCTACCTCGCCGGCGTTGTTGACGCGCATCAGGCCGGCGCTGTGCGCGATTTCGCGGCTGTCGAGTTCATCGTCGCTGACGCCTTTCGCGGGAAAGCGCCGCGCTGGCGCGGCTGGCCGGGCATGGCTGGTGTTCAGCCCGTGTTGCAGTTCGCCGAGCAGGCGATCGATTAAACTCAGATTGCGCATCTAGATTCCTGAAATCGGTTGTTGCAGTTACTTTCAGAACGGCTATTATCGGCGATCGCGAAATATTTTTCCAAGCGTTGAAATAGCCCGTGAATTCACCGCTTTTCGTCTTGTCAAGCGCCCGAATATCCGTTAGTATTCGCGCCCTTTGTGATTGAAGTCAACGCCGGCAACGGCAGTTTATCAGGAACTAGTATGAAAACCTTCAGCGCCAAACCCGAGACGGTAAAACGCGACTGGTACGTTATCGACGCCACCGACAAGGTGCTGGGTCGTTTGTCGACCGAAGTTGCGCGCCGCCTGCGCGGAAAGCACAAGCCCGAATTTACGCCTCACGTCGATACCGGTGATTACATCATCGTCATCAACGCGGAAAAGATTCGCGTTACCGGCAACAAGGAAAACGACAAGATGTACCACCACCACACGGGGTATGTCGGCAGTCTGAAATCGACGAATTTGTCGCAGTTGCGCAATGACCATCCGGAACGGATCATCCAGCATTCTGTGAAAGGTATGTTGCCCAAGAATTCGCTGGGGCGGGCAATGTTCAAAAAGTTGAAGGTGTATGCGGGTGAGTCTCATGACCACAGCGCGCAGCAACCTCAACCTCTCGAAATCTAACGGGTCACATCAATATGGCAGTGGAACAGTATTACGGTACCGGTCGTCGCAAGAGTTCATCGGCGCGTGTTTACCTCAAGTCCGGTGGCGGTGCGATTACCGTCAACAACAAGAACATCGAGGATTATTTCGGTCGCGAAACCTCGCGCATGGTCGTGCGCCAGCCGCTGCAAACCGTCGACCTGGTGAACAAGTTTGACATCAACGTCAACGTCTCCGGCGGTGGCCCCAGTGGCCAGGCCGGTGCGATTCGTCTCGGGATTACCCGTGCACTGTTGAAATACGACGAGACTTTTCGCGAAGCGCTGCGCAAGGAAGGCTTTGTTACCCGCGATGCGCGCGAAGTCGAGCGCAAGAAAGTCGGTCTGCGCAAAGCGCGTCGTGGAGTCCAGTTCTCCAAGCGTTAATCTCGCCTGCTGCGCCCCGCGATAGCGGCGTTGAGATTTGGTTCGAGACGATCGCGTACCTGAAGGTACGCTCACGCCTTCCCACCAAATCTCGCCTTGCTCTTGCGGTGCTCGCGACGGCGAAATGACTTCACCGGATCTGAAAAGGCCTCGCTGATGCGGGGCCTTTTTTATGTCTACTGTCTGCCTGCTGCGCCCCGCGATAGCGGCGTTGGGTTTCAGCTCGCGACGGCGAGATCGACTTCGACTGGAAAGCCCGCATTCGCGGGCTTTTTTATTTGCCTGCGGTAAGGGTTTTGAGGCCGTCGTCGCCGGAGAGGATTAGCAGGTCCGCGGGGCGATGCGCGAACAGGCCGACGCAGACCACGCCGACAAGCTGGTTGATGCGGGTCTCAAGCGCGCGTGCATCGGTGATCTGCAAACCGTGCACGTCGAGAATCTGGTTGCCATTGTCGGTGATGAAATCGCCGCGCAGCCGCGGCTCGCCGCCGAGCTCGCGCAGGGCGTCGGCGACCAGCTCACGCGCCATGGGTATTACTTCTACCGGTAACGGGAAGGCGCCGAGGGTTTCCACCAGTTTACTGTCGTCGGCTATACAGATGAATTTGCGGCTGGCGGCGGCGATGATCTTCTCGCGCGTGAGCGCGCCGCCACCGCCCTTGATGAGTTCCAGGCGCGCGTTGGACTCATCCGCGCCATCGACGTATAGGTCGAGCTTACCAGCTTCGTTGAGGTCGATTACGCGGATGCCGTGCGCGCGCAGGCGCTCGCTCGAAGCCTCGGAACTGGAAACCGCGGCGGTTATGCGATCGCCCATTTTGGCGGCGAGCAAATCGATGAAATGATTGACGGTCGAACCGGTGCCGACGCCGATTATGCTGTCGGGTTTCACGTATTCCACGGCAGCCTCGGCGGCGGCGCGTTTTTTATCTTCGGGCGTCATGGATTTACCGGTTGCTTCGCAAGCGTTCAATTATGATAATCCCCTTTAACCCGCGCAAGTGATTGCGCGTTTTTTTGCGACCACAACCAGGTAAATCCAGATTCGCTCATGCGTAAGGAAAAGTTCTTAGAAAAGGTGCTAACCGCTCGGGTCTACGATGTAGCCCGCGAAACACCGCTGGATTTCATGCCGAGAATTTCACGGCGCCTGGACAACAGGACCTATCTCAAGCGCGAAGATCTTCAGCCGGTGTTCTCCTTCAAGTGTCGTGGCGCCTTCAACAGGATTTACCAGGCAGTACAGGAAGATCCCACGCTCGCCGGCGTGATTACCGCCTCTGCCGGCAACCACGCCCAGGGCGTCGCGCTGGCGGCGAAAAAGCTGCACCTGGATGCCATTATCGTGATGCCGACGACGACACCGGATATCAAGGTCACCGCGGTCCGGGCCTACGGTGCGAAGGTTGTGCTGCAAGGTGAAAATTTCGATGCCGCGCGCGATTACGCGCTGATTCTCGCGAAAAAGGAAAAGCTGGCGTTTATTCATCCCTTCGACGACTTCGACGTGATGGCCGGCCAGGGCACCATTGCGCACGAGATCATCCGCCAGCATCCGGACAAGATCGATGCGATCTTCGTCGCGGTCGGTGGCGGTGGCCTGATCGGCGGAATTGCCGGATTCATCAAGGCGGTCAAGCCGGAAACCCGGATCATCGCGGTCGAACCGGACGATGCCGCCTGTTTTTACGCGGCGCGCAAGGCGGGGCGTCGCGTCAAGCTGAAGGATGTCGGCATCTTCGCGGATGGGGTCGCGGTCAAGCAGATCGGCAAAAACAACTGGGCGATGATCAAGGATCTCGTGGACGATATCGTGCTGGTCAGCACGGACCAGATTTGCGCGGCGATCAAGGATACCTACGAAGATACCCGTGCGATCTGCGAACCAGCCGGCGCGTTGTCGCTGGCAGGTCTGAAGAAGTATGTCGATATGCACGATATCCATGATCAGACCATGGTGGCGATCAACTGTGGCGCCAACATGAATTTCGATCGGCTGCGGCACGTCTCCGAGCGCGCCGAGATCGGCGAAGAGCGCGAAGCGCTGCTCGCCATTGAAATTCCGGAGCGTCCGGGCAGCTTCAAGCGCCTTTGCCAGTTGATCGGCCATCGATCGATTACCGAGTTCAACTACCGCTATGCGGATGCTGCCATTGCGCACGTGTTTACCGGCGTTCAGCTCACGCACGGTTTCGAGGAAAAAGACAAGCTGATAGCGAAGCTCAACGGCAAAGGATACAACGTGGTGGACATGACCGGTAACGAAGTAGCCAAGTTGCATACGCGCTACATGATCGGCGGGCAGGCGGGCGGCAGCGTCGTCAACGAGTTGTTGTATCGCTTCCAGTTTCCGGATAAACCGGGTGCGCTATTAAATTTTTTGATGAAGGTTGGCGATCGCTGGAATATCAGTCTGTTTCATTACCGCAACCACGGTTCCAACTTCGGCCGCATCCTGATGGGTTTCCAGGTCGACAGGAAAGATGGCCGTGCCTTCCAGTCGTTTCTCAAGAGCATTGACATCCCCTACTGGGACGAGACTGACAACGAGGCATATCGACTCTTTCTCAAGTAGGCGCTATCGCTGCGATCCTCCACTGCATGGCGGGTGGCGCGAAAATTATGAGGAATCGGTAACAGCAGGGCTAGGGATACCAACCACGGTGTCGTCGCATTCTATCAACCTTGAACCAACGGTTCAGGTGGGAAGATTGGCATCTCATCAGGCTTCCTGACGGGTCAGGCATGCGCACCAGATCTGCACGAAAGTCCCCGAGATTGATAAATAGGCTCAAGGATTATGATGGTTGCTAACGATCACCGTAGTCGGTATGAACTAACTATGGCCAAGTTTTGCCAAAAAGTACAATTTAAATTTCTAATGACGGGAACCATGTCTCATCTGATCAGCTTGATCAAGGCTGTGGCTGTCATCGGGAAGGCGATTGCGGGGCAAGTCCGCATCAGGATTAGTTGCCGATCGGCAGGCTAGATTTCCATTTGCCGCGCCTGTTGGAGGACGCGCGTAATTTTACTTTCGAGATCCTTCAGCCGCGGTGGCAGCTCGGCGCCGATATTCTTGTCGAGATTGCTGGTTCTGAGTAAATCGTTGGCCATGTTGAGCGCGGTGATGACGGCAATGCGTTCGGAACCCATGATGGTGCCGGCGTCGCGTACTTCGCGCATCTTGTGATCGAGAAAACGAGCGGATTCCAGCAGTGCCGACTGTTCACCCGGCGGGCAGGCAACCTTGTAATCCTTGTCGAGTATCGAGATGTTGATGGGTTGAGCGTCTGTCATGAGCCTAGTTCGAGTGATCGCAAACGGGAAATCATCGCCTCAACCCGGCTGCGCGCCATCTCGGTCTTTTCGATCAGTTGAGAGCGTTCGGTCACCAGCTTGTCCTTTTGCTGGCGCAGGCTGGTATTTTCATTTTTGAGTAATCCCACGGTGTCGATAAGCTCATCTATGCGCTGTTCGAGTAACCGCAGATCGTCTTCGGTGTATACGTCTTTTTCGGATTCCATGATGCAATCATCGGGCCTTAGGCAGCGCAGGTCAATATGCAGTTGTTCTTTGTACCGACAAGCCAGTGTTAGAATGGCAAAATTATACGAATTTGCGGGTTTTCCACAATGCTCGATTTTGACAGCGTACAGGCCGCGCTGGAAGGCCTGGGCGCCAACCTCGACGCGGCTGAAGCGCATGGTACGCTGTGCGCGCTGCTACTCGAAGATGCGGACCTGCCCACCTGGTTGGGGCATTGTCTGGACGACCTGCCCGATGCCAGTGACGTGCTGGCCAGCGAACGCCTCGCCGTACTCGAGGAACTGTATGCGCAGACCCGGGAACAATTTACCGGCGGTGAACTGGGCCTGCAAATTCTGCTGCCCGACGAAGACGACGATTTCGACCTGCGCCTGCTCGGCCTGTCGAACTGGTGCCAGGGATATCTCTATGGCTTTGGTGTGCTGGCCGGGCAACAACGGGAGGCGCTCGACGTGGATGCGCAGGAGTGTTTGTCAGACCTGCTCGAAATTAGTAAGCTCAGCCACGACGAGGCCGCCAGTGAAGATGCGCAGCAGCAGTTTGTCGAACTCGTCGAGCATGTGCGTATCGTCGCGCTGATGTTGAACGAGTCGTTGAACCCGCCCGCAACAGCGCCCACCCTGCATTGACGGTGGGCCTGCGCACAGTCCATCACACCTGCAATTCGAATGATTGGAAGACATGAAAGCAACCGAGTTTAAACGCCGTCGCAGCCAGTTGATGAAGATGATGGGCAAGAATACGATCGCGATTCTGCCGTCGGCCAGCGAACTGATCCGTAACCGCGATGCGCATTTCCCGTTTCGCCAGGACAGTGATTTTCTTTATCTCACCGGGTTCAACGAGCCGGACGCGGTAATGGTGTTGAAACCCGGCCGCAAACACGGTGAATACATCCTGTTCTGCCGGGAAAAGGACCCCGAGAAGGAAACCTGGAACGGGCGTCGCGCGGGCCAGGAGGGCGCCATCGAAATCCACGGCGCGGACGATTCGTTCCCGATCGACGACGTCGACGATATTCTGCCAGGGTTGCTCGAGGGCACCGACAGTATCTTCAATATCATGGGGCGTTATCCCGAGTTCGACAAACGCCTGATCGGCTGGGTTACGCACATACGCGAGCACTCGCGCAGCGGCATGCACGTCCCCTCGGAGTTCGTCGCGCTGGATTATCTGTTGCACGACATGCGCCTGTTCAAGAGCCGTGAAGAGCTGCGCATGATGCGCAAGGCGGCGGCGATCAACGTGCGCGCGCATCGTCGCGCGATGGCGCTGTGCGCTCCCGGCAAGCACGAGTACCAGCTGCATGCCGAGTTCGACCACGAGTACCGTAGCCACAATGCCGATCACGCCTACCCGGCGATCGTCGGTGGCGGCGCCAACGGCTGCATATTGCATTACACCGATAACAACGACGAGTTGCGCGATGGTGACCTGCTGTTGATCGATGCGGGTTGCGAAGTCGAGGGCTATGCCTCCGACGTCACCCGCACCTTCCCGGTGAACGGCAAGTATTCCAGCGCGCAGCGCGATCTCTATGACATCGTGCTGGCGGCTCATCAGGCGGCGGTAAAAAAGGTCAAGCCGGGCAACCACTGGAACGATCCGCACGATGCCGCGGTGCGCGTGATTACCAAAGGACTGGTACAACTCAAGCTGTTGAGGGGGACGGTGCCGAAGTTGATCAAGGAGCAGGCATACCGCAAGTTCTACATGCATCGCACCGGCCACTGGCTCGGGCTCGACGTACATGACGTCGGCGATTACAAGGTTGGCGACCAGTGGCGCCTGCTCGAACCCGGCATGGTAATGACGATCGAGCCCGGCATATACATTCCGGCGAAAACCCGTGGTGTGCATCGCAAGTGGTGGGATATCGGCATTCGGATCGAGGACGACGTGCTTGTCACGCGCCAGGGTTGCGAAATTCTAACCGATGCCCTGCCGCGCAAGG
>Ga0209536_100008445_pt1 | contig 15436 bp, 15 predicted proteins | sample DeeMarSeWOR28_12_FD_187461 | JGI IMG/M metagenome (GOLD analysis project Ga0209536, IMG submission 187461) | Marine sediment microbial communities from White Oak River estuary, North Carolina - WOR-2-8_12 (SPAdes) (version 2) | ecosystem: Environmental > Aquatic > Marine > Intertidal zone >...
CTGAAGATCGGCATCCATAGTAATAATTATCTTACCAGAAGCCATTTTGAATCCTTCTGAAAGTGCCGCACTTTTACCGTAATTCTTGCGAAAGCTGAGAATTTTTATAGAGCCGTATTTACGCCGAAGTTCTTTTATCTTAGCCAAAGAGAGATCGGTACTTCCATCGTCTACGAAACAAACTTCGTAGGACAGGTCGCTTTGTTTTAGAATTTGAAAAATTTGGTTAGTTAATTCTTCAAGAGAATCTTCTTCATTATAAAGCGGTATTATAATGGATAAGTCCACGAAATTGCCCATATCTTGTTTCCGTCATTGTGAAAAATACATTTGCTCTGCGTTATCTGCAATGTTTATAATGAAATTTTCACCATCGATGTCATCGTTTAATGAAATTTGGGTGTAATAAATAGAAACAGCTTGTTTTTCTTCCGGCCTTATCATTTTTATTTTTCGCGGGAAATAGAGATTATTTGATTTAAGATAATCATTATATTCCTTTTGATACAAAACATGATCAGCTCTTTTAACGATTAGTTCTTTTATATGTCCATACTTATGGTCAATCCAAATTGAGTAGTCATCCGAATTAAATTGTCCGTTAATAAAATAAGAGTTCTCTTTTATTTCATAGGTATTTATTTTCATGGATGGAAGGTTTTCCTTGCCAGCAATAATATTTACTAACTCTTTAAGTTTTAAAGGGAATTGAAAAAAGTTCTTGTTTTCAAAATCTTTGACCATTCCATTATAAAATTTATTTGTCATCTGATTATAGAAAATGAATCGATTTTTCCCGATAAAAAGTGTGCCGGCCTGTACGCCAAAAGGACCTGATACCGAAAGTAACAACGAGTCATGGTTAATATAATAAATGTTTGCAAAAAAATTGCCACTGAATTCATCAGAATCGACAGAAATGCGGCAACTAGCTTTGATTGTTCTAATCTTATTCTGCTCAGTTTTATTCATTCATAAATCCAGAGTCAGTTAAAAACTGATCTGTGCGTTCCATTATCTCTTCATCAAAATACCGGGCATATTTTTCATTCCCTTCCCCCAGGTAATGTTGACGTCCCGGATAGGTGATTAACTCGTAATGATTGCCCAGTTCAAGCATCCGTTCGCTAAAAAACTGGATCGTATACATCAGCACAGTACAGTCATCTTCCCCGTGAAAGGCAATAGCCGGAGGCATATTCCGCTTCAGATTATGATAAGGTGAGATCGACCAGATCTCCTCCCTGCGATCACCCAGGATCATATCGATCCATGCTTCCATTGTGTTCACACAACTCGAATACAACAACAGGGCATTGGGAACAGGACTGATGGTCAGGTTATCTGTTTTTTCGTTGACCTTATCTGCCAGGGCCGTTGATAAAGCCAGCTGTCCCCCAGCCGACTGCCCCCCCACAACGATACGTTCAGGATCGATCTTTAATTCATCTGCGTTTTCCCTGAGCCACCGGATCGCAGACCGCGCATCCATGACCGATTCAACGGGAGTGATGCCGGGATGCGGATAAGATCCATCTTCCTTAATGGAAAGTCGATAGTGAAACGAAAAGGTAACGAAACCTTTCCCGGCATAACGCTCGCAGGCTCCGTGAAATTCATCCGGACTGCCAAATACCCAACCTCCACCATGGAAAAAGGCGATGGCCGGATTTCTCCGATTTTGAAGGGTCTCCGATGTATAAAAGATATCGGCTTTGAGCTCGTAACCGTTTATTCTTTTATATGTTTTCTCTATTTGGTTAACAGGATAATCCTGAGCGAACGTAATTGATACGAATACCTGTGAGATAATGAGAATAAGAAATCGTTTTTTCATTTTGTATCGTTGTATTTATGGAAGATTAAAAATAATAATTCAGGCCAGAAATTACGATGGTTGGCCCTGTTAATTTTGACATTGTCCATTGATCCCCGGCTTAGTTGATTTGGCCTTAGGCAGCGATCATGGAAAGCCTGAACCTGTTGATCGTACGAATTTAATTTTTAATAGGAACCGGGTATGGAGAATCAATCCCCGGCAGTTAACCATTAACCTGAACCCATGGACACTTTTTTCCTTTCGCAATTATCTTTTTTTGTTTGAAAAAACAGACAAAATCACTAATTTCCTATAACAGTCAAATGGCCGATCAATATGACCAGTAGAAAATATGCCATCATCATGTTTACCGATATCGATGGTTACATGGCCCTTCTGGATTCAGACAGGGAAGCAGCTTCCAATGTGCTTCATTTGAACCGGAAACTTCACAATCGATTAATAGGAAAACATCACGGAAAAAAGATCAAAGAAATCGAAGACGGCATTCTTGCCAGTTTTGATCTGCCTTCTGATGCGATCCGGTGCGCCGTGGAAATACAACGTGAGTCAAAAAAAGCCGATGTATCGTTGAGAATCGGAATTCATGAAGGGAACATGATCTTTGAGGGCATTGATGTTTTAGGTGACGGAGTACGTGTTGCTTCAAGATTGCAGGAGATTTCCGATCGCGGTTGTATTACCATATCCGGCCGGATCTACCAGCAGCTAAAGAATAAAAAGGGATTTTCAGCCGATTTCAAAGGAGAACGGTTAATTGAGAATATTAAGGAACCTGTGAAGATCTACAAGGTAAAATGTTATGAAAAGGGGAAAAAAGACATTGAAATCGAAACGAATGCTACCCCCAAAAAACATATTCTTCCCTACGTTGTAATTATGCTACTTCTTGTAATCCTGATATTGACCTTCCTGTGGAGCTTGTTGAAATTACCTACCCAGAATTCTTACCATGAACGACCGGTTGAAAATACATACCCCATTTATATCCTGACATAAACCTGACGGCCTTGCTGATCAGGACAGGTTATAAATAAAACAGACCTTATTGCAGATAAATGCATATTCATAGCTCCTAATCACCAATGCACATTGGATGCCAATGCAATCTTTTCCTATGGCTAAACAGCTAGAAGATTTTGAATTTCATAAGTTAAATACAGCCTCATAGAATGCGATTACATTCTCCACCGGTGTATCATCCTGAATATTATGTGCAGGTGCAATGATATAGCCGCCATCCTTGCCCAGAATGTGAACAATCCGTCTTACCTCCTCTTTGATCTTTTCGGGTCGGGCATGGGGCATTAATTCCTGAACACTGATCCCTCCGAAAAATATCAGATCCTTACCATATTCTTTCTTTAAATAAACAGGATCCATTCCCCGGGCTTCGGGTTGAATGGGATTCAGGATGTCCAGACCGATCTCGATCATCTCGGGAATGATCGGGACAACCGATCCACAGGTATGCCAGGCAATCTTAATTCCAGGATCTTCTTTCCTGAATTTTTCAAACATGTGTTTCATCCTGGGTTTAAAATATTTCCTCCAGGTATCCGGATCGATCATCATCCCATGCTGGCTTCCAAAATCGTCGCCGGCCCATATCATGTCCACGCCTTTTCGGATCAATTGAAGCCCTGTCTCTAAATTGATCTCCATGATCCGGTCCAGTAACGGATCTATGTATGGAACTTCCTGGACAAGGTCCATAAGTATTTTTTCGAGCCCTGTCAGGTACCATGCGGTTTCATAAATGGAAGTTTCAAGATCTCCGATGACGGCATATTTATCTTTAAAATTAGCAATCGCTTTTTCAGCTTCCGTAAATCTGCCTTTTGCATTGGGATCCGGAAACGGATAGGTATCAATATCGGATTTTTGCAGGGCCTCCGCCAGTGGATATTCAAAAAACTCATTGTACAATCCTTTTTCCTTAAAAGTCATTCCCCATTCATTCCTTGAGATTCCGTTCTCCAGTTTTTCAGTGGGATGTCCCTCAGGAGCACAGGCCGCCACGCATACCGCATCGTTCCCCAGATGAAGCAATAATTCCGTATGGGATATCCGGGTAGATAACAACGAATCCAGTGGTTCTTCATAAGCAAGATCCAGATATTCGGAAAGTTTCCTGGCTGCCTGCGGTGTAAGGGTAGCAAATACTGGCGGACGGTCCGGTTCGTTTCCAGACAATACGGTTGTAAATCTTTCCCGGCTATTCATGATGCGCTGTTATCAAGTTTATTAGTGAATCTGACATTAAATGTTTCGTGCAATAAATTGTTTATACCGATGGGTATCTACCGATGGGTATCTACCGATGGGTATCTACCGATGGGTATCTGCCATAAGGCATCCGCTGACAGGCATCTGCATAAAGGCCTTCTTACGGAACAGGTTCAACATTCAATTCGGATTATAATATACATTCTATTGCACTTTTTGCCGATCCACTTTAAATAATTTAATTGCTATTGGTTTTACATTTGTTAATTTCCGGCTTCATTCATCGATTTTTGCAAAACCATATCCTTTGTTTTTAAGCTGACTAACAAGGTGATCGAGGTGATCGTAATATTTATTTATTCTTCTGGGATCGGTTCCGATGTGGATCAGTAATATAAAACCATTCATCCCATTCTTTTCCTCGTACCCCAGGATACTTTCTGTAATTTCGCCGGAAGACACAAAGGAACTTCCCATCTCGGGATACGTATAATCGGCATTAGAACGTGTACCGGGACTGAAATTGACCAGTATAAGCCCCATCTCTTCGGTCCAGCTGGCTATGTCCTTATTATACCATTCGTAGGGTGGCATAAACCATATGGCCTCTTTTTTTTCAATTCCGAATCCGCTCATCTCACTATAATTCCGTTCCAGATCGGAAACAAACAGGGATCGATCCACCAGTAGAGAATCCCGATTTTCCCAGGAACAATATAAAAGATGTTTGTCGGAGTGGGCTCCAAGATAGTGATCTTCCTTAATCAATGCCCCGATAATCGGTTTAAAATCCGGATTCCTGTAAAAATCACCGGTAAAGAAAAAAGAGGCTTTTATCCCATGATTGTTGAGCACTTCTTCAATCACAGGGAATCCTTCGGCATGATCATGGCCGGTAAAAACCAGGTGAATGACTTTCCGGGTGGTATCCTTCCGGATCACTGCCCCATTAGCATCGATAATAATCCGGTTTCTTCCACGATCATGATGTGTACAGGACAGGATCAGAAAAATGATCAGAAAAGAAAAAATAGATACCGTTTTTCCGGCGCTCTTAAAATTCGTTGCTGCTTTCATGGTTAAAAATTCATGATATTTCCTTATTTATTTAAATGGAACTTTTCCAGTATCACCTTGAAGTGTTCGAAAAGCGCGTCCAGCATAACTTCTTCCTCAAAATGAAGCCGGGGCACTTTTACACGAGTAAAATCGTTGATTTTCAGTCCCCTTTTCGACAAAAATATTTTTGCATTCAGGGGGTACTTGATTCTTGTAACCGCATCCATTAATGAAAGATGCTTTTGTAACGAGGCAGCCTGTTTTTCATATACCGGAGATTTCCCCCATTCGCATAAACGGGTAAACAGTTCAGGATAAAAATTGGCTGCGATTGTGGATAATCCACTGGCCCCATCCTTCAGCGAATCCAGGGCGGTGGGTGTGTTTGCATTAAATAATCCAAGCGGCGTATTTTGGATCCGTGACAATTTAGTTTTTATCTCCAAGGGATGGCAGGATGTTTCTTTGTAATATAAAAACCGATGTGTTTGGGCCAGATACTCCACCATTTCCGGACCCAGCAAACGTTTGTAGGGATCCGGGCATTCATACATGCCCAGGGGAATTGAGTCCGTTTTTTCCAGTATCCTTTGAATCTTATTCTTAAGGATCTCGTCAGTTTCTGAAATACCAGCTAACTGGCTGCTGACCATCACCACCGCTGCGGTTCCCAGGTTGTTCATGGCTTTAATGGTATGAATATGTGTATCGGGATTCATACCGAATGTGCCGGTTGCAACCACCGGAACCCGGCCTTTTACCCTCTTTACCACATGACTGACCAGATCCGTTCTTTCTGCTGCTTTCAGATGATACATCTCGCTCGAAAGACAATTTGCAAATAACCCGGAGGCCCCCTGGTCCAGATAAAATTCAATCAACCGATCAAGAGAAGGATAATCAATGGAACCATTAAAAGTAAAGGGGGTGAGCATCACCGGCCATAATCCTTCAGGTAAAAGAATTTGATTCATAAATCACTATTTTAATGCTTTTATTCCGGAAATGATAATTCCGGCAAGGAATATCGTCATGGTCCCGATCACTACGATCATATTGGTATGTAAATGACTTTTCAAAAAATAGTATTTCTCAGGAATGAGAGAAGAAAAAGACATCCAGGCAATTATAGTGATTCCAATGATAACAGCGATTAAGGCCACATGACCGCTCGTTTTTCTTGATATTAATCCAAGTAAAAATAATCCCAGCATCCCTCCCGCAAAAATTCCGGACAGATGCCACCAGGCGTCCAGAATGCTTTTTACTCCAATGAGTAACAGCCCCACGCAGGTCCCTGATATTCCCCAAATGACTGTACTCAGATGCAGGACACGAATCGATTGTTTCTCGCTGGCATTGGGCACCAGGTATCGCTTGTAGATATCTGTCCAGGTGATCGTGGCTGAACTGTTCAGACTTGTATCGATGCTGCTCATGGCCGCTGCAAATAGAGCGGCAATCAGCAGTCCGGTAAATCCGTCCGGAAGACGCGTAACCATAAATTCCGGGAGTACACGGTCACCCATCTCTTCCTCACTTACAGGATAGGACCGGATCATCTCCGGTTCCGGGGAAAGGTTACCGGTCTGATCTGCGATCACCCTTTCTTTAACCGGGATCAGGTATTCCGGGAAAGCTTGATAATACACCCACAGGCCGGTGCCAATAAAAAAAAACAACATCGAAACCGGTATGTACAATTTTGCGCTCATCCAGACCGACCTGCCGGCGTCTTTTTCGTTTTTTGCCGTATGATAACGCTGTATAAAACTCTGGTCAATTCCGAAATTGTTCAGATTAATAAATATCCCGTATAACAGAACCACCCAGAAGGTAGAAGCGGTAAAGTCAATCCGGAGGCTCCCCAGGCTGAATTTATTGTTTGTATACCCTTCCTGAATGAGTTCATTCAATCCCCCGGGTATATCGATTATAATAAAAATAAGAACCAGAACGGCGCCCAGGGAAAGCACCACACTTTGAAGTACGTCTGTCCATATCACGGCCTCTATCCCCCCCAGCAGGGTATAGAGGGTTACAATCAGGCCCATCACAAGAATAATAAAGGCTAAATCGACGCCCAGAAGCGCCTGGAGGACAAGGGCCACACCAAACATGATCGATCCTACCCGTGCCAGTTGGGTCAATAGATAGCCGGCTACCATGTAGATCCTGGCCCAGGGACCAAATCGGTATTCCATATGTTCGTAAGCTGAAATGAACCCGCTTTTTCTGTAGAAGGGCACAAAAAAACGGGCCGCAATCCATGCCGCCACCGGAAGGGATAGGCTGAAGACAAAATAATTCCAGTTTGATCCGAAGGCTTTGCCGGTAACACCGATGAATGTATTACTGCTCAGGTAGGTACCAAAAATAGATAAGCCTACCGCCCAGAACGGCAATCTTCCCCCTGCCATGGTAAAGTAACTGGAATCCCTTCTTTTAAATCCAAAATAACTGCCTATTACAACAATTACCACTATGTAAATGATCAGAATAACGAGATCAAGAATAGGTAGGACCTGCACGATTATGATAAGTTCTTACTAAATAGATCAACATCGGATATTAGTAATATTTTTACTGCTATACAATATATTAAATGATATCTGGAATTAATCCCGGATTTTTTTTGGAAAACATGCCCATTCACCCATCAAATAATTGCATAATATCCTTCTGATTCATCCATCGTTCTACCGCTGGCTTATTTATTGCCAAAGGGCGGCCTGTTAAATGAAAATAAAGATCTCCCAAAAAAATTTTATCAATCTTTAATAATTTTAAGGAATATTCCCGAATATTAGGCTTTACTATTTTCGGTTTGGTTGAAGTCCCAATTCGTACCCGATTTTTTTTCCTATGCAGCAGACAGTAATCGCCATAGATCTGGGAGGTACCAAATGTGCCGGAGCACTTGTTGACGGGCAGGGTAAAATCCTGGAATCCGATAAAAAATTTTTAGGATCCCTGGCTGGTGAAGAGGTAGGAAGTCTGATCATAGACCTATGCTTTGAATTAGAAGAAAAAGCCAGAAAAAATAGCCTGCAGATCAAAGGGATAGGGATTTCTGTTCCCGGAATCAGCAGCCAGAAAACGGGAAAGGTATGGGCACCCAACATAGAAGGCTGGTCTGCCTTTCCATTGAAAAAAACGATTGAAACCACCTTTCCCGAAAAGATACCTGTATTGATAGACAACGACCGCGCCTGTTGTATCCTGGGAGAGACCTGGATGGGTATTGCGAAAGGAAGTAAAAATGCTATATTCCTGACTGTAGGTACGGGGATTGGGGCCGGTATTCTGGCGGATGGCACGATTCTGAGAGGGGCAGATGATATTGCAGGGGCTATTGGCTGGATGGCACTGGAGTCGGACTACCTGACGAAATATAAGGATTTTGGGTGTTTTGAATATCATGCTTCAGGAGACGGTCTGGTACGGGAAGCAAATGACCTATTGTCGATGGAACAAAATAAAAAACCCAGTAAACTGAAATATAATGATTCGACAGCACGGGATATACTCGAAGCATATGCAAATAATGACCCGATCGCCCAAAAAGTGATTCGAAAAGCGATCCGTCTCTGGGGCAAAGCATCCGCCAATTTAATCAGCCTTTTTAATCCGGAGATAATTGTATTTGGAGGTGGAATTTTTGGGCCTGCCCAATTCCTGGTCGGATCCATTCGGGAGGAAGCTGCCCGGTGGGCCCAACCCGTCAGTATGAAAAAAGTTAAAATGGCAAGCTCGATTCTGGGTGATAAAGCACCCCTCATGGGGGCTGCAAAACTTATTCTTGACCTTAATGCAAGCATACAATAAACAATCTGTATTTACTGCTGCTTTTGCCGGGATTTTTCTTTTCGGAGTATCCATCATTACACTTGGATCCACCCTGCCTCAGCTTTCCGCGACTTTCAGCCTGGCTGAAATTCAGAAAGGAACACTGGCATCCGTCCTTGCTTTTGGCATATTGACCGGGAGTCTGATCTTCGGGCCGGTGGTTGATAAATATTCTTATCGATACTTGTTGTCGGTAAGCGTATTACTGGAGGCTTGCGGTTTTTTACTGATCGCCTATGCCACCTTATTTTATCAGCTAAATATTGCTTTTTACCTCATTGGCCTGGGAGGAGGAATGATCAACGGTGCGACCAGTTCCATGGTCTCTGACTTGAGTGAAGATTATGGAGAGAATAAAGGTGCCAATTTGAGTCTCCTGGGAGTATTTTTTGGACTGGGTTCATTGGGTATGCCTGTTCTGCTTGGGGGATTAAAAACCTGGTTTACGTATACTCAGATCATCGCCGGACTCGGATTTATCATGATCATTCCTGCTTTATACATGTTATTCATTCCCTATCCGGCCCCTAAACAGGCGCAGGGAATTTCCATGTCTGATCTGGGGATGCTGATAAAGGATTCGTTACTTATCCTTTCCGGACTGATCCTTTTTTTTCAATCCGGCTGGGAATCGATGATTAATAACTGGACAACAACCTATCTGATTGCTGTAAAAGGGTTTCCGGAAAATACAGCTTTATTTTATCTGACGATATTCGTCATAGCATTCACCTGCGGACGTCTGCTGCTAGGCTTCCTGCTGCGAAAATTATCCTCTTACCTGATGATATATATTTCTTCTTTGACGGCGTTGGCAGGGGGTATTCTGATATTTATAACCCATTTAAAATTATTGATTATTTCAGGCATGATCCTCATCGGATTGGGATTGGCCGCAGGTTTTCCAATTATACTTGGTTTGATCGGAGGCCGGTATACCCGCTGGTCCGGGACTGCATTTGGTATTGCCTTTACCATTGCCCTTATTGGAAACATGATCATAAACTACGTTATCGGCGCAATTACACAGCGGTGGGGTATGCACGCATATCCTGCGGTCATGATCGTAACCGGAGGTATCACCTCTTTATTGATATTTATTATTCTTAAGAAATATAAAACCAAATCAAAGTAAAATAATTCTAAAAGGCACAAATCATGTTAGCAACACAATGGTTGAATAATGCGCGAAATGTCATGAATGACATTGAAAATACACAATCGGAAAACATCCGGAAGGCCGCAGAACTCATGGCCAAATCAATCGAAGCCGGCCGATGGGTTCATACCTTCGGATGCGGCCATGCCACCTTACCCATTGAAGAAATGTATCCCAGGATAGGCGGATTCGTTGGTTTTCATCCCATCATTGAACTGCCGCTTACCTTTTTTACAAATATTGTAGGTGGAATGAGCGTTCAACAGTTTGTGTTTCTTGAGCGGGTGGAAGGTTACGGCCTGGAGATTATGAAAGGCTGGAATTTCGATTCGCGGGATTGTATGTGGCTGTTTTCGCATACAGGGATCAACGCAGTTAATATTGATGTAGCTCTTGAGTCGAAAAGACTGGGCATGAAAGTGATTGTGTACGGTTCGGCATCAGAGGCGAAAAATAAAAAAAGCCGGCATAGCTGCGGTAAAACCTTATTCGATCTGGCAGATATAATGGTAGATACCTGTGTGCCTGCTAACGATGCTTCCGTTACCCTGAAGAATCATGTTGACAAGGTGGGCCCTGTATCCACCATGGCATTCGTAACTACCGTTTGGATGACCGTCACTACCGTGGCCGAAATACTCGACGAAAAAGGAGTAAAATTATACATTCATCCATCCCACAACATCCCTGGGGATACAACGGCACATGACCGACTTGAGGAAGCTTTAAAAGAATATAAAATGCGGATCGCGGGAGTATAATTTTTCCATAAGGAACCCGGAGAAGGATTTTCCAAAAAATATTGAGCCGAACCTGGCATATATCTAATTGACAATAAATGCTTTACAATCCGCTATTATTCTATTTACAGATAATTTTGAAATATCCGGCGTCGAAATGCAACCTCCGGATTCTTTTCGAATCTCTATTCATAGAATGTCTTTTAAAAATATAATGATCATGAAGAAAAAAACTCTTTTATTCGTTTTTTGTATCCTTGCTTTAACGGTTTACGCCCAAAATAGAGAAACACGGGATCTCAGCTCTTTTGATGAAATTTCGGTAGGTGAAGCCATTTATGTAAACCTGATAAAGGGCAATCGTGAAACGGCAGAAGTAATAGCCCAGGGTATCGACCTGGAAGATGTAGTAACTAAAGTTTCAGGTGATCACCTTAGGATCTATCTCGAAGGGAATAATCACCGGAATATTGATGTAAAGATAATTCTTACCTATCGGGAACTGGAAGGTATCGGCATAAGTTCGGCAGCCAGAGTAAATGCGGAAGAAGCCATCAATGCCAATTCCTTGGAGATTGATGTAAGCAGTGCAGGCGGTGGAGAAATAAACTTGGATGCAGGCAAGGTCGAAATCGATATCAGCAGTGCCGGAAATCTGGAGCTTACCGGAAAAGCAGATCTGCTGGAGGTGGAAGTAAGCAGTGCCGGGGATCTGGATGCCTATGATCTGATTTGCCGGGAAGCAGATGTAAATGTCAGTTCAGGAGGATCTGCGAACTTAACTATTACCTCGAGGTTAGATGCAAAGGCAAGCAGTGGCGGAAATATCCGGTATAAAGGAAATCCCCAAAAAGTTTTTGTCAATGCCAATTCGGGAGGCAGCATTAAAAAGAGAGATTGATCGTACTTATTCTTGGGAAAGATCGGTCTTCCGTTCCAGCCAACTCGGCGAAAAAAAGAGGCTGTAAAAACAGCCTCCTGGATATTAAGCTACTGATAGTAATATAATCAGTTGTTTATTACGATCTATCCGCTCTTCGACAGCGGTTTTCAGTACAAATTCCGCCCAAGTTCTATTGCCCGGTTTAATAACTATGCCCGTTATTCAATGCCTCTTCACCCGGATTCTTCATCCTGAGTTCAATTTTTTTAGCGAAACGAAGTCATTTTTAATCTCTCCTAATGAGGAAGGACCATCTGCAGGCAAAATCCGTAGCCGACCATATAATGGAGTTTCTTCTTTTTTATTACAGGAAGTTGTTAACAAGAACATGATCGATAGAAATATAAAGACAATTTCTACAGGAATATTCTCTTTAATTAAATTCATCATGTTAATTTGTTCGATGAATCCGTGAAATAATTTTCACAATAGGATTTCAAAAACTTCTTTCCTCCTGGTATAATTTAAACACCACCAGTCCGATTGCCATCACTAGCAAAATATGCACCATCTCTCCTGCATCAAATATAAAAAAACCTACCAGCCAGGATAAAATACAGGTGATGGTAATCAGGTAAATCAATCCGTTCATTATAGAATAATAATTAATGATTATACATTTTAAAAAGTATTGCAGAATAATTTATGTGCCATAAATTTAAAAATCCGGGAACGTAATTCTATAACGTTGATTTTTAATATTTTATGTTATAAAATTGAATTTATGATTAAATAAACAGATATTGGTTATTGTCAATTTGATAAAGAGATAGTCAGATTAACAATCGTGATTATCAAAAAACTCTAGTAATTTTGCATACATGTGTCCTGTCATTGATAATCTATCGGGCCGAATGGTTTTAATTGATCAAATACAAAACGTTTTACAAATTCAGAATCTCCATATTCATGCGTCTTAAACTCATTACATTCTATTTATTGATCGTTTCGGCCCTTGCACTGGTTGGTTATATCTCCTACACCGGATTGAACAACCTGATGATTACATTACGCGAAGCCACCCAACCGGATGAAAGAGAAGCGCAGTTTGAACAGATCCTTGATTTTATAAAAGAATCTGAAAATAATATCCGGATGTATACAATCACGCAAGATAAAAGATACCGGATGCGCCACAACCAGGCCCTTAGCGAACTCCAGGAACACATTATCTTTCTTTACACGGAATATGAACAAGACACGGTCTTAATCAAATACCTGGATAAAATCTTCGATCTCATTCAGAAAAAAGTATTCGTTCAGGATGAATTGATTTACCTGAAAAGAAAAAATCTGAGACCGGACGTGTATGGAGAGGTCCTTGCCGAAATCAGCTCTATTGAATATCAGCTGAATAAGCCCGATACCATCATCTCAATCGAGCGAAGGCCCCTGGCCATTGATACCTCATCCAGATTCAGGCAACTTGAGAATGAGTCGGTTCAAACTCAGAAACGTGGTTTTTTCGCCCGTCTTTTCGGATCGAAGGAAAGAGATGAAAATCCACTTGAATTGCCGGAAGAACCTGTAGCAATTGAGAATAATATTCGGAACGAAATCAACGATACGATAACCACCATCATCGATAAACCGATTGAAATCGCTAAACCGATTCAGGAAACCATGAATGAAATCAGAAGGCGGGACAGGTATATTCAGAAGTTGTTGACCGAGTCGGAACTCAGATTGACTAAAAAAGATGATGAGCTCTCGATGCAGGTAGCCGAAGCCATTGATAGTGTAAACAGTTATATCCAGGTAAAATCCATACAAAAGGCAGGAGAAGCCACCACCCTGTTCAGACGAACTACGAAATACATAACCCTGGTCGGGAGCGTAACCGCCATGTTATTCCTGGTCCTTATCTTTGTTGTTATGAAAGATTTCCAGGTCATTCTAAAAACAAAAAAGGAACTGGAAACTGCAAAAAACAATGCGGAAAACCTGGCCAAAGTGAAAGAAGACTTTCTCGCCAGCATGAGTCATGAAATTCGGACACCTTTAAATGCTATTATTGGTTTCTCCAAACACATCAGCGAATCAAGTCTTTCAATAAGGGATAAAAAGTTTTTGAATATCATTAAAAACTCCTCCCAGCATTTATTTGAGATCATCAACGACATACTGGATTTTTCAAAGCTTGATTCCGGACAGATGAAAATAGAGAAAACTCCCTTTGATATTACTAAACTTCTGGAGGAAACAGCCGATTCTTTTCGATCAGATATTGACATGCAAGGATTAAAAATGTACCTGAATATCGATAATCAATTGATCGGCCGGCAGATCATGGGGGATCCCTACAGGATCAAGCAGATTTTAAACAACCTGATCGGTAATGCAATTAAATTCACTTCCAAAGGATCGATCACCATCCAGATAACCCTGGATAATCCAACTAGTCTACAATTAACCATCACCGATACCGGCATAGGAATCCCGCCGGATAAAATTAAACTGATATTTGAAAAATTTGCCCAGGCCGATACAAGTACAACCCGGAAATATGGAGGTACGGGATTGGGACTGACTATTGTTAAAAAGCTGGTAGGATTAATGAAAGGTAAAATCACAGTCAAAAGCAAAGTCGATAAAGGCACAAGTTTTACCGTCAGCATTCCCACCACGCTCATAAAACCTAAAGCAGTAAAAGATCCTGACCCTGTGATTGAATATCATGATTTATCAAATATTACCTGCCTGATCGCAGACGATGATAATTATAATCTGATGTTACTCGAAAAAACCTTAAAAGACTATTACGTAAAGGTGTTCTCTGTAACCTCAGGACAGGAAGCCCTGAATTATGTAGATCAAATAAAATTCGATATCATCATACTTGATCTTCAGATGCCGGAAATGGACGGTTACGATGCTGCGTTAAAACTCCGGGATAAAAATTTTAAAAATCCTATTCTTGCTCTTTCCGCTTTTGTCGATGAGGATGTATTGAAAAAATGCAAAGAGGCGGGCATTGATCAGGTGATCAGCAAACCTTTTAATGAGAACGAGTTGATCATGACCATCATCCGTAAACATGGGATTGACAAAAAAACATTCCGAGTGAGAAAGGATCAGAAAATCCAGATGGATCTTAAAAAATTATACCTGCCGGAAGCTGAAAATCTTGAATTTAAAGATAAAATGGTCCAGATCTACCTGAATAATCTAAATGAATTTCTGGATACCATTTCGGTGGCCACAGTCGAAGATTCTTTTGAGAGGATTCAATACGCTGCACATAAGCTTATCCCGTCTTCGCGGCACATGGGCTTTGTCGAATTGGTAAAACTCCTAAAAAAAACCGAAGAATATAAGCTGAAAGAGGATAACATGAACGATGCCCGGGAATTGGTAAAACATACGGAAAAATTAACCCTTCAGGCTAAAAACGATGTTCAGGCTCAATTTTTAAATGTGTCCTGACCAAAAATAATAAAAGAATCTACATCACGTTGTTTTAAAAAACCTTAAGAAAAATGTCCGAACTTGAGATTTTTGTTGTTGAAGACGATGAATGGTATGCCGAATTTATCAGCTATACGCTGTCTCTGGATCAGGACGTTCGTGTAAGGAAATTTCTAAACGGCGAGGATTGTATTAAAAATCTGAAATAG
>Ga0209536_100008446_pt1 | contig 15434 bp, 17 predicted proteins | sample DeeMarSeWOR28_12_FD_187461 | JGI IMG/M metagenome (GOLD analysis project Ga0209536, IMG submission 187461) | Marine sediment microbial communities from White Oak River estuary, North Carolina - WOR-2-8_12 (SPAdes) (version 2) | ecosystem: Environmental > Aquatic > Marine > Intertidal zone >...
TCAGGTTTTTACCGCCCCAGCCGTCACCACGAAGGACAAACCCCACCGGAGAGATCACTCTTTTGGTGTCTTCACACCCGCAGCTACAGGTCTGAGGGTGGTCGTACTCAGACAGGGGGAGCACTCGATCGAACTCGGACTCACACTCTGTGCATCTGTACGTGTATGTTGGCATCAACTTCTCCTCTGCGTTTGGGCCGCCACTCGTCTAATGTACCTAGCAGCAACACGCCGAACGCGGAGGTTTTTGGTTTCACTCTTATCCTGGCTATCGGCTAGATATCGAAGTGAACCCCGTTTCTTGTATTTTGTACCCGACCACCAGGAGGGCACCGATTCCTTCTCCCGCACATGAGACAGAACCGCGAGAACATGCTTGCAAGCCCCATGCTGGGCATCGGGGTCCTTGATCACAGGCTTAGAGGCTGTTCCTCGGGGTCTCCCATAGAGATAGCCGTGCGTCTTGGCCCAGTGCTCTGGCCCCTGCCAGCGCCAAAAAGGACAGGAACAGGACACGTGAACATCCAGCTTGTCGATCTTTCGCAGAGCACCTTTCCTGGGGGCCTTGACCTTCACTATGTAGGGCTTGTCCTGAGACCCTTGTACCTCATACACCCACATACCGAATCTGGCATTCACCCTCTTGAGCTTGACAGACAAGCCTGTGGCACGACCCAACACTCCGGGACTTCGTGCTTCGATGTCGGAGATGAGAGCTGCCACCCGGGCAGAGAAGAGACCAAGCTCAAGCTCCTCCCACTCGGAAGGACTCATGTCCCAGCCCCGCTCCTGGAACCACTTGACTACGTCCCGGTTAGTCTTACGCCCCACTCTGTACAGATCCCACAGAGGAGACTTCCTGAAAGCCAACAAGAGATCCCGCAGCTTGAAGTCTAGGTCTCTCCATCGGAAAGCTTGCTTGTTGATCAAATCACTGTTCCAAGGGATGACCTTGGCAGATCCAGGGTTCTGACCAACATCAGGGTGGGGCCATCTACCCGGAGAGACCCCATCCTCTTCCTCCTGCTGCTCCTTTTTCTTGGACCATCCCTGGCCACGGTCATACCAGCTGTCGGGTTCTTTCCCTGGACGCTCCGGCTTCTCATAGAAAAAAGAGGCCAGATGCTGATACTCCTCCCGCAAATTCACCTGACCATAAAGGTGATCATCATCTTGAGGGTCTATCAGAAATGGGTCTGCCTCTGTAAGGGGCCTGTCCCCGTGCGGGAAGCAGAGGTCCCCCTCATCGTATACAAACTGGTCTACGAGACTGTCCTCCACCCGCCCACTTAGGGTGTCATCAAAAGCAGAAAGCCCAAGCTCAGCGTCTACCAAGTCGAACATGGCCTCTGTGTCCTCATCTGACAGGAACACCACAATGTCCATAAACTCGTGTACAGGCAAGGACCGGAATTCAAACCCACCCCCCACGGCCCGGTGGAAACTGACCAATCCAGTCATGGGGGAAACGCTGTGTACATAGCCCAGTGCCATGTCCTCCCCGATCACAAAAGCAATCTCAGGGGAGGTGAGAACCCCGCTGCGCCTAGTCTTGAAACGTTCTGGGTGCTTTCGCCTCACCTGCTGCTGTGCCTTGAACCCGGCCTGGTTCTTCACCCTCTTATACCGGGCCCTGGCTTTCTGTTTGCTCCGGTGACGGTTACGCACACGACGTCTCTTAGCCTCTGCTCTTTCCTGGGCAGTTTGACGGTGCCGTCTTTGATCTGTCCGCTGCTTGATCGCAACCCGTCCCACCCAACGACCAGCCACCGAAGACACACGGTTGTCCCGATATTCCTTGGACCTCTCAGCATTCGTGCTGTAACCACCACTAGGCTTACGCTCAAAACGCTCCGGGAACTCTTCCCTCCTCTCCCGGTCAAGCTTGTACTTTGACCTTCCCTTCATGCGGTCATAACGGCGCCGAGCTTTGGGTTTTACCTCCCCCCTGTGCCTTCGGTACCACTTCTTGTGGTACTTCTTTGCCCTCCCCCTCTGCTCATGCTGGCGGTCAGCTCCTGGGAAAGGCTTATCAAGACCAGCCGTTTGATGGGGGCGTCTTTTCTTAATCCCATACCCCTGCTCCATGTAGGGGTGCCCATACTCTTCTCCGGGTTGGCTCTTGGTTCGGGCCTTGTCCTCATGGAGGGATTTCCCATCAGGACTTTGCCCGGACGAAGGGGGTCCCTGAAAGCCCGGGCTGTTGGGCTTCTTCTGCCGCCAGTCCCGATCTCGACGCTTCTCATGCTTGGGGGTGATGGGCAGTCCCTGCTCCGGGTAGGAGTCATTTGATGGAACACCCCTGGGCCGATCGCGATAGTTCTGACTCTTGGGCTTGTCCGTCCTCGACGGTAAATTTTTCTCCCCAGAAGGAGTGACATGGGTCTTGTAGCCTGTCAGGTCACCCACAGGCCGCTGGTAGCTTCTCCGCATCAGATCCGAGCCTTCATGAGGATGGCCAGGGCCTGCTTCAGATTTCGAGCAACCCCAACCAGACGAAGCTCAGCCACCGAATGGTGGTCCATGTCCCCGGCCTTGGCCTCGTACTTATCGGAGGCCCGGTCAAATAAGATCGCCCCCACCAAGCCTTCTGCCCCTCCCTCGTCCGTGTCTCTATAGACGTTCCAGATCCGATACGCCGGACCCGAATAGTCCAAGAAGGCGTGGTAATCACCCACAGAGGCATCTGCCTTCGCGGCTTGCTTCCGCAGCCATCTCCCAGCCAAACGGCTCAACCGGGACTTACGGAACCCACCGGCCGGCGCCACAGCTTCCTCGACCAGTTGCTTATCCTCCAGGGGAAGACGGGCACTGAGGTAGTCCCCACCCATTCTCGACAGAGCTAGAGAGGTACGGTCAAGGATGACCGTCATCCGGTCAACCCGCTTGGGCATGGCCTGGATGATGTCCCCGGCCACCTGATACAGGTGTTCCTTCTGTGGGGAATCCTCCACCAGCCTCAAGCTTCTGTTCACCAGATGCCTCAGACGATGAAGTTCCAGGCGGGCAGAAGTGACACCCTGCGTGAGCAGAGCCCACGCGGCTTCACTGCTAGCTCTCTTGTCGTTTGAGGGCATCCGGATCCTCCAGGCTCTCTATCTGGAGGAACGGATAGAACGACTAACGCACCTAGCGCTTTTCTAGGGCTGCATCAATGTGCTTGACCACACTGGGGGTCTCAACCCTCTTTATTTGGGCCAGAGCTGCGGGGTTATCCCCATACCGCTCCACCGCCGTCTTGACCCTAGTGCGCCAATGGCCAGACTTGTCCCACTGCACCTGAGGTTCACCAGTGGACCCCACAGCAGCATCGGGGAGAAGCTCCGCCAAGGTCTCTCCTTCCCGGGCCCCCGTAGACTTCTTCGGAGTCCTCTTTGGGGCCACAGGACGCTCTTTCGGCGACCTCGCCTTGGTCACATCCACGCTCTCCCGGAGACTCTTATCTCCAGGGGAACCTACCTTAGCCCCACCACCGAACTTGTACTTACCCACAGCTTGGCCCGAAGAAGCCTGTACCACCTGGAACTTACCCGTAGACTCCTCTTCCTCCAGGTCTTCTTCCTCCACCTCCAAGCCCTCTTCCTCTGGGTCTTCTTCCGGTAGCTGGGCCTGAGCCTCGGCAATACGTCGCCGGTTGATCTCGTTGGCCCGCTCAACCGCGGCTATCTCTTCTGGAGTCAGCCCGTCCAAGTGAGACAGCCCCTTCTCTGTACTGGCCGGAACTGGACCAGGGGCTGCCTGCTTCCGGGTTACCCTCTGAGGTTTGCTACGTGCAGCTTTCTTGCGGCGTTCCTGGTGCGCCTCCAGTGTTCCCACCACCTGCTCTTCTTCGTAAGCAGTCTCGATGGGCATGGGGGCTCCTCGCTCATTCCCAGCACTTTCGGCCGGACGGACAAGAACCCCAGCAGGCTGCGGGATGTAGCGAGTGACATTGTCTTCCGGAGGCACCAGCCAACCTTTCTTGATCCCAGCTCGAAGCTGGGGGAGGTTGTACTTCTGACCGCCATACACCAAGGTCTGCCCATCAAACAGTACAAGGTCACCTTCGTAGATGTCAGACTCCAACGACCCCAAATGGATCTTGGTTGTAGCCCGATATGTTACGAACTGCCCACTCTCAAACTGAGTTTGCGTGCTCATCCCCGGAGGCCCTCCGATTCCTGAACCAGTCCCTAAGACAGAAGGACCATACCAACGAAATCGAAAAGCTGTTCTATTTTTCTAATTCAATCGGGTCCCGAGTGGGACAACAGCAGACTCGTCAGACCTATACTCAGTCAAGTCTTGCAGGAACAGGTCCAGGTGGGACCGCACCCCCGGGATCAGCTCTACACTCACCCTGACCCTGGACACCACCTCAGCCCACCCCTCAAGGGCAGAGAAAAGGATGAAATCCAGGAAAAGCTCTTCCTCGGGACCGCTCAGGATTCGGAAAGCGTTGGCAAACACTCCCAATTTGCATTGGGGGTCAACAGAAACGGGGCAGCCCAATTCGAACAGACCAGACATCCTGTTTTCTCCACTCTCCTGATCACATCCTGGCTTCTCTAATACAGGGTGACTATCAAAAGAGTAGGGAAAGAAACTAGGCCGGAAGCTGTGCCTTGAGCTGCCTCATCTTCTCATTCAAGCGCTCAACTTCAGCCTTCGCAGCCCTCTGTTCCAGTTGCACCCGTTCGATCTCTCTCTGGAGCTTTTCCTCCTGGTTCCTTTTGGCCTTATCCACCAGAGTAGCCAGGAAGCTCTCTAGCACCTCCACGAGGGTCTTAGAGCCCTCTGATAGGTACTCTGCCACTGCCTCGAAGTCCCTTTTCCCGATGGGAATGCGGATCTCCAAGTCCTGGTCCCCCAAGTCCCCCAAGAAAAGGGGGCCTCTGTATGGGAGGTTCTTCTGAGACAGGGCCCGAGCCGCAGCCTTGACCTGATCGATTGTGTCGGGGAACAGAACAGCTCCGGTATCGGAAGGCTCGTAGGCTGGATCCAAGGGTGGGGGAGCATCCGTGCCGGGGAAACCGTCGGCCGCACCGTGCATCTTGTCTGGATCCAGGCAAACCTTCGTTGGCATTTTAGCCTCCTCCTCTTCTTCCTCCGGGATACCCACTAGCACCTCAGCCGCATCCTCTTCCTCTGGGAGCAGCTCAGGAGACAGCTTGAAAGGGTCTACTGAAACCAATCCTTTGAACCTCTCCACACCACCAGTGCTGTGTACCTTGAATCCCCTCTCCAACTTGCGGACACCTTTCATCAGATCGTCGCGGGGGAGGCAGGTGGCTGAAGCCAGACTGCTGCCAGACCAGGATCTCTTCCCCATCGTCGCAAGCATAACCAGGGGTCTCCAATGAGCCCTGTTTCTGGGGTCCTCCAGGTATCCTCGATAGGGACTTAGGTTGACCAGGAAATCCTCCAGCTTCTTCGGGAAGCTGTACCCGCCCTTCGGCCGGAGAATCGTCATCTGATACCCGGCCAAACAGTCCAGGGCCTTGATGACCTCACTACGTTTCAAAGTTCGCTTTGAGGTCACGTGAGGGGCCACCCTCTGTCGTATGGACTCGATGCCCTTGGAGCCCAACTCGTACTCCTTGGGGTCCTTGAATAGGGGGGACCCACGGGGAATACCCTTTTGGGCTTCCAAGAACTCCTTGAACACATCACCGAACGCCAAGGCCACCAGGTACAGGTTGCGGTTTGGCTTCATTGCACTCTTACTGGCCATGAGAGTCTCCTTCTAGGAGACTTACTCCAACCAGAAACAATCCGGCCTACTTCTCCCGGAAAGACAGAGGGAAACCGAGATGGTCGTCCAATGACATCGGGATGGCCCATGTCAAATTTGGGATGACGTTCAACTGGGGAGGTAGCTGTCCAACATGCCCGACTAGGTTGATCGGAACGACTAGGATCTCCTCTGTCTCCTTCGTTCGGACATTGAACACCTCCGGCGAGAACGCTCGGAAAAAACGAAGCTCCCACCAATCCTGACCTGCCGGCCCGCTAACTCCCCAAGGAGCAGTGAGCGTTATCGTGTGCTCCCACTCTGGGATGTGAACCCCCGTCTCCTCCTCGAACTCCCTCACGACGGCATCGTGATAGGTCTCCCCTGGCTTCTTCTTCCCACCGATAGCGTTGAGCCTCCCGGCCTGCCAAGCGGGCTTCTTCTTGTGCACCATGGCCAGGTGGCGCCTGTCAGGGGAGAAAAGCAACCCGTTGACATACTCTGTCATAGTCTCTCTCTCAGTCCTCAACCACTATACTCCACCAGACTCAGTCCTCAACCGCTCTCGGGGCTCTGTTGAGTGGCTGGCTAAGCGAAAGCTGAGGGAGACAAGGTCAGACGACGACCTACCTTGCTGAACAGACCAGCATCCTTGATACGGTCGAAGGCTTCTCCCGCCTCATTGGTGAAGACCCCATAGGACCCCGCCGCCTTCTGTATCTCACCCTTGGTGAACGTTCCCTGGTAATGGGTGAGGACATACTCAGACACGAACCGATGAGCCCGGTCCATCGGGTTAGGTTCCGGCCGGTCATCTGCCCGAGCCTCTTCGATCTCCTGGGTGCGTACCCAGTAGGCCTCGAACTTGCCGTTCTCCTTAGGGGCCACTCCAGCTGGGGCCACCACCAGCATCTCTTCGTTGGTGGGGAACGTATCCTCGGCTTTCTTCTGGACCATGGCCCGGGGGGAGTAGGCTGTCAGCTCCACCTCCACACCAGCCTCTGAAGCGAAAGTGTGAAGGTGCTCCAGCATGGAACCCCGATCCCCTGTGTCCAACACCTCCAGGCTGCGAACAGCCTGACCAACTCCGCGGAAGCTCCGCCGAACCCGGTAGAGCGACCACTCGGGGGAGGCCCTCAACTCATCCTCCCACAGCTCCACGAGGACTGGGTGGGACTCCTCCAACATCTGGCGCAGGGCCTTACCCGCAAACAGAGGTTGCCGGACGTTCATAGCCAGGGCCATGTGTTCGATGCGGAGGGCCAACATCGCTGCCTCAGGCTCAGCATCATAGCGGGCCGTAAGGGCCTCTACTTTCTCTGATCGGCAAGAGCCAGCAAAGGGGCAGAAGGTGCAGCAGCTCTTCTCCCAAGGGATCCCCAGGACCTCCTGGACGTAGTCCACAAGGCGGGCTCGACCCCAACCCCACTCGACCAGAGGGTACTCGGACTGACGCTGCACCGTGCTGTAGCTAGCATCCCGCTCGACTCGACCCATCTCATCAGCGTTGAACCCCATGACGTGCCGGAAGGGACGTCCCTGGGACACCTTTTCGATGATCTCGTCGAGGGGGACTCCCTTCTGCTTCTGGGAGCAGAGCCTTGCCCCACCAAACTGAGGGACAGTAGCGTTGGTCAGCATCTCGTCGGAGAGCTTGTACACCCCCTCCAGATAGAGCTTGGAGGGCTCACGGGAATCATCAAGGATGACAACGCCATCCTCGATTCGGGCCCCGCCACGGGCCACCTGGATGAAACGAATCTGATGTTGAGCCATCAGGGGGAGAACATGCTCCTGCACCAAACGACCCAACGACTGGAATTCGTCCCCAGTCATAGCGGTGATGACGACTAGATCGCTCAAGTCGAAATCGCGGCTGCTGGGCTCGTGGATCCAACGAAGCAGAATCGCTGTTGAATCCCAACCGAGACCGTAGCTCAGTATGACCGGTTTTCCCATCCTTCTCCTCCTCAAGCCTCCTACTCCGGGGTCTGAAAAAGATGGAAACGAAAAAATTTCCCCAATGAAACCAAGCAGTTGGAACTTTGTTCCGACAAAGTTTCCATCTTTTTTCGTGCTTGGAGTAGGAAGGGCGAGCCGGGGAGGCCCCCCGGCAAGGCGGAGTGATGATGAGCAACGACAACATCTTCGAACTTCAGAGCTGGCAGCTGCCAGCTGTCGACGAGCAACTGGCCAAGATCAACCGGAAAGCTGACAAGCTCGGCCAGGCGCGGGTCACCTATCAGGTGCTCCGCAACTTCCAGCACTACGCGATCTTTGACATTGTCTCCAACACCCTCATGGGGTGGTGGTCAGAAGACAAGCCCTCGGTGGTCGAGCCAGGTACTCGGGTCGCCATCCGTAAGATGGTCGAGATCGAGGTCAAGGGCCACACCGTGGTCATCGACGGATGGAGGTTCGTGGCTCAGATCGAGCACACCCAAGCGGGGAACATCATCCGTCATCTCGATGGCTCCCCCCTCGATACCAAGTGGCGCACCGCCAAGAACGTGTGTGAGCACTGCCACACGAACCGTCAGCGGAAGTTCACCTACCTGCTCCACCACGAGAATGGCACCGTGATGCAGGTGGGCTCCACCTGCATCGAAGACTTCCTCAGAGGGCATGACCCGTCGATCGCCGTCTACCTGGCAACCCGGATCCGTAAGTTCACGGATTTCCTGGGGCAGGGGGGGATCCCAGGGGGCAACTACTTCTCCACCGACGAGTACATTCCCTGGGTCGCCTTGAGCATCCGTGAGGGCGGGTGGTACAGCCGAGGCGCCGCCTACCATAACGGCAGCCACTGTGCCACCGCTGACATGGCACTGAACCAGTGGTCCCGCAGCCTCAACCCCTACCCCGACGAGACTCCCGTCTTCCCGAACGAGGACGACTACGCCAAGGCCGCCAAAGCCCTGGAGTGGGCCCGCACGGACCTGGCTGCCATTCCGGTACACAAGCGCTCGGACTACCACCACAACCTGGCCACCGCCTGCTCCCTCGACTACTGCACTCACAAGCACGCAGGTATCCTGGCCAGCGTGCTTGTGGCCTACGACCGGGAGATGGCCAAGCGGGCCAAGGAGGCTCTGGCCGCCGAACGAGCCGGCAACTCTTCCAGCAAGTTCCTGGGGGAAACTGGGGAGCGGCTCCGCGACATCGAAGCGACCCTGACCCACACCTGGTCCTCTGACTACGACGACAGCCCCTACGGCCCCCGGGTGATGAACAAGTTCGAGACCCCGGAAGGCAACGTCATCGTGTGGTGGACCGGCCGAGAAGCTGCCGAAAAGGGCGACAAGGTGCTCCTCACCGGGACCGTGAAAAAGCACGACACCTACAAAGGCACCAAGCAGACCATCCTCACCCGTTGCAAGGTAACCGTCCCATGAAGCTGACCAAGACCCAGATCGGCACCCTCCTCCACGGCTTGCGGTGTGAAAACCGCTGGCCGGGGAGGGCCTGGCACATCTCCCACAGGGCCACCGCCAGGTCCCTCTGCGAAAGAGGCCTGGTTCGTCTACCCCACCCCCGGGCGGGCCTCCTAACGGAGGAGGGGAAAGCCCTCGCCACTACCCTACAGGAGAGCTGACGTGAAGATCGGACCAAACCAGAAAACCACCAAGCTGGGAACAACCCTCCGTTTCCAGGTCAGCCGCAAGTCGGAAGACCCCTCGAAGGTGGTCTTCATCCTTCCATCCAACGGGCAGCGGGCGAAGACCTACCGCATCGCCCCGGACAACCTGGACACCTACACTGGATCCTGGCGTCTGGACTCCAAGGTCGGCTGCTGGCCCTGGGAGTCCCCCGTCACCGCCCACTATGAGAGCCCGGAGAAGGCAGCCCAGGCTCTCCAACAGCAACTCTCACGGAGCTGAGCATGCGAAGCCTGAAAACACTGTGGTCCATGTTCGATCGTGGCGATTCCCTCACAACGCCAGAACTCCTGGCCCTCTACGATAACATCCAAAAGGGAATTAGCTTCCTGGAAGCCCGAGGGGAGACCGGCGGGGTCCTGTTCAAGGCTCGACTCAACCGAGAATCGCTCTCCACCTACCTCGAAAGCAGATCCAAACAGAGGGCGGAGGCCGGTTGATGGCCCGTCGCTACCGCTGGAAATGCCCCAACTGTGGGGCTGGAAAACTCCTCGGCAAGGCCCCCAGGAAGAACGCCACCGCCAGGTTCTGCCTCCCCTGCTCCGAAGAAACCGGCTACCTAGTAGAAAGGATGTGCCCTTGCCTGGAGAAGGAAAGGGCCGAGAAGGCCCAGAAAAGGGCCGAGAAAGACAAGGAGAAGAGAGCCCAAGCTACCGCCCTCCGGAAAGCTCAGAAGGCCTCTGAAGAGGCAAGGTGGATGGTCCAGGGCCATGATCTCCGCAAGACCATCCGAGACCTCTGCAAGTTGCCCTTCCTGAGGAATCGGGGGTGCAAGGTCTCCACCACGGCAGAGAAGGCCATCCTGCGTCTCAAGTTCTACAGCCGCACCAACAGCTGTGTTTCTGGGAGGGCCCACTATGGAACTCCGATCAGTCCCGGGTCCATCAAACTCAACACAGCCTCAGAATGGGCCCGTTCCTATCCTTCCGCCTGGTCTCTCATCTTGCACGAGCTACTGCACGCCATCGGGTACAAACACGGGCCAGCTATGACCCAGGCCATACTGATCTGTGCCAAGCAGACCTGGGGTCTGGACCCCGGCGACTTCGGGTACAACGGGAAAGGGAACTTCGGGACCTACAATGCAGACACGGTGGCTGCCAAGATGGCCCGGAGCGCCCTGGACAGGAGCTAGCTCTCCTGGCCTTGGTCCTCAGAACCTAGCCACCGCCACTCCCAGGTCTTTCCACTCCGACGTTTCTCCACCACTCCGTCCTTGAGCATCTTACGGTGGAGAACGTTGGAGACACTACTGGGAACCATCCCAATGCGATTGGCTAGTTGCTCGTGCGTCAGCCACTCCTGACCTTTGGTTCTAATCAGAACCTCTTCCACCAGTGGCCTGATCTTTCTTCGCCTTCCCATCTGAACCCACCCCGTACCGCACCATCCAACGAGATATGGTTGTCGGGGACACACCTATCTCCTTGGCAATCTCCTTCTTAGTCAGGCCCTTTCTCAACATCCCACCCAAAACGTCAGGATCGACCTCTTTCCGAGAGTATCTGTGGCAAGAGGAGCACCTCTTTGTCCTTCCACTGGTCAGGTTGTTTCGGTTGACCTTCTTCACTGTCCCACAGGCACATCTACATAGCCAGAACTGGTTCCCGGCGTACCCCAGAACCTCCCAGTCCCCCCACTTTTCTCCCGTTCTATCAATCAGACCGATCGGGGGGAGGCCACAGGAATTGCTGCATCTTGAGAGGTTCGGTCTGCGAAGATCATGAGAGGCCTTGAAGCCCTTCCAGCCACACTTGCATTCACAGAAAGCCCGCAACCTCCCCCTGTCCCTGCGTATCTCCAGGACCGTCAAAGGTCCAAAGACAGCCCCCACCTTGATGCCTTTTCGAAGCAACAGGACCTCTCCGTAGGGCATCCCAAAGTGACTCTCCAGAGCCATCCTGACAGAAGCGTGGCTCGACCCCAACCTAGAGCAGATTTCCATGACAGGAACCTGCTTGTTGAACAGGGGTACAACTTGCTTTGCCAGCCTTTGGTATTTGTCTCCCACATCTCTCTTCTTCCTGGGGGTGGGAGACACCTTGGTATGGCTCTTCCTACACAGCTGCTGGACATAGCCCACAGATTTCCCAATCTGGTCGGCTATTTCCTCCTTGGTCAACCCCTCTGAGGCCAGCTTTTTGACTTCCGCAGCCGTTGCTTCCCCCACTGTCAGAAAAGAGATCCTGTGCTCGCTGGACATCTGTCCAACTACAGCCCGAGACACCCCCAGCTCTCTGGCTGCCCCAATCGCTGGAACCCCCTGCTCAGCCAACTCGCGGAGTCTATTAACAAGGTCTCCCACAACTCACCTCCTGGAATGTGCTACTGTACCCCACAGATGGAAATAGATTCCGCCTATCGGGGTGGACCAGGAGCAATCAAGAACTCACCTTGTGGGTCATGTCCCTTGTATCTTGCCAGGGACACCTCATCTCCCTGAACTGCATAACAGTATCGACATCCGTGCAAGCAAGTGTTGTAGTCTCCGATGTCTTTAGACTGGTAGCATCCGCAAGTGACCCTTCCCCCTCCAAAGGCGGCCTTCACCTCCCGGCCAGAAACATCTGACAGTCTCCTGGCATCCACACACCTGGCTATACCTGCCCCATGAGCCTGATAATCCGGCTGGGCACACATGGTCAGCTGCATCCCATGGGCTTTGGCAATACCCACCAAGGACTCCAGGAGAGCTAGCTTCTTCTCTTTGGTTGGGTCCTCCCAACTGAACCCTTCCGACCGGCCCGCTCGGTCCATCTTCGTCCGGGTTTTCTGGTACACCTGCATGAATGAGACAACCACCTCATCGGTAGCCCCTTCCAAAAGGCTAGCTAAAGCCTCGAAGTTCTCCTGGTGGTACTCCGGAGGCGTGGCACTTGAGAAGATGATGGGGTCGTAGCGCCAAACGGCCGTCCTTCGGCCAAACTTCTGCACCACCTTGTGCATGTGTTTTGCCGACTGGTCTGAGATGACTACTCGGGGCTCCAAGGCTCTCGGGTAATTGGTGATGGTGTACTGGATGATGAAGAAGAACCCCATCTCTCTGATGGCTTCCAGCCTTTTCATGAAAGGCCCGAGGCTCTTCGTCCAGAAGACAAATCCATCAACATCCTCAGGGAGAAGGGACACCCTGTAGGACTGGGAATTGTAGGGGTTCAACATCCGGCAATAACCGGCCTTGAGTCGGTTCATGAACCACTCCCCATAGAACATGGGGAGGTCTGTCTTATAGCTGGCTGAGATTATCAAGGGCCACCTCCTAGCCCTTCTACTCCATCTAGGCTCGAAATTGCCTACCTCCGGAACACAAAGAGGGGTTCTTTTGGGTCCTCCCGGTTCAACTTGGGAAGTGGCATGTAGAGGGTCTCCTCCAAATGGAAACCCTCCTCAGATACCACCCGGACAGTCGTCTCCTCCAAGGGATGCACCCCACGACGATGCCTCACGTCACAAACGTTGAGCACCAGGGTGGGGCTGGCCTGGTAGGCCTTCCTCACCACTGGCCGGAGGAACCCCTCGACCCAAGTGTTAAAATCATCCCCGTGGCGACGCCAGGATTGATCCCCCTCGTTGGAGTATCTCTCCCGGTTGAAATAGGGAGGGGACGTGAACACCAGGTCCACAGCAGGAGGCTCAAACTCCTCGGCGGGGCAGAGGTTTAGCTCAGCGGAATAGCCCAGGGCCTTCGTAAGCCGAAAGTTCCCCTCAATGGTTTCCGGATCTACATCCGTCCCCACGTACTGGACTCCCGCTGCGGCAGCCCCCATAACCCGACCCCCGTACCCAGCACAGGGGTCCCAAACCTTACCTCCCAGTGGGCAATAGCGCTCATACACAAACCGAGCTACCGTCGGTCGGAACACCGTGGGTGTTCGGCAGTTCATCGTCACGGCCCGAAGCACTCGGTGGGGCAGCACAGGGTCTCCGAACTTGAGCTGGAACCGGATAGCTCGCTCCAGGTGCTTGTCTTGGTGCCAGGTCTCGTGAGCTGTCCGAATCCCCCTGGAAGCTGCCCTGTACCGGTTCGGGAAGAACGAGGTGCAGCACCCAATGCCTACCCGACGGATAGGCCGAAGACAGTTGCCCTCGTCCAAGGTCAGCTCGGCTACCCTGACCTTCTCCAGGGACTTCTCACAGGCCTCGATGTCATAGGGAACCGGGCCTGGGAAGGGGCTCGCCCGGAGCACCCTCAGAACCTCCTGCACCCACCTGTCCTGGTCCTCTGTGGACAGGTTGGGCCACTCCTCGGGGTCGTACCTCTCCAACAGAGCATGAGCTGCCTCTCGGCTGTACGAGGGTTTCCTGGGGCCCGATCGGCGCTTCTTCACCCCAGCAGTCTTCAGACGTCGGCTCACGGTGCCGTCCCCTACCCCGTAGAGGACAGCAACCTCATGGGTGGACATCCCACCTGTGTAAAGCTCGGCGGCCCTCTCAGGAGTCAACTTACGGGCGTTCCTATCTCCTTTCTGCCTGGGGGACTCCGTCGGGAGCTTGAAGGCCATACAATCAAGGACATGAGGCTCAATGAGCTGGCGGAACAGGAAAGCCTGCTTGGGAAACCAGATGGCCTCGTCACCTTTATCCCCATAGACCTTGGGCTTGAGCCCCAACGTCCGGAGAGCCCGCATGGCCCTCTTGAGTGAAAGAGAGTCAAGACCAAACGAAATGCGGGGGTGCTGGGATGTAGTGCAGTTGCCGTCGTCCATGTACCAGACAGCCAGGACCAGGGGGGTCATCCTCTTGTAGAGGTCCGGGGGAAACACCCTCTTCCGATCGGGCGGCGGGTAGAACAGGTCGTAGTAGGGCCGGAGCTGGGGGCAGGCCCTAGTAGCCAAGTTCCGGCTCTTGTAGGGGGTACCGGACGAGCTTAGGCCCTCCCTTGTCCGGACATACGACACGAAAGCCCCCAAGACCGTGGCCTTCCACTCCGTGTAAGCAGCCTGCTTCCAGCAATGGCCGTCTTGGAATCTGGCCGAATGTTGGCTGGAAGCACTCATCCAGCCATCACCCATGAGGGAACCTATGAGGAGCTGGTCTTGCTCAGAGGTCAACTCGGAGGGGAGCTGGAGAGCAAGCCGCTCAGTCTTGGAGATGGTTGGGATCCCCCACTTACGGCGATACCGGGACACCCAAACTTGGTGGGTGCCCAATCGACGGGCGATTTCAGCATCGGAAACCAGCTCTTGCTCATACCATTGCCTGATCTGGGACTCATCCACACGCATGTTTTGTTCTGCTGCAAAGGAAGGAGGGTGGGAAGAAATCCCCGGAAGGTGGTTCGAGGAAACCCCCCCCACCTAGACATTTATTACAACAGAACCTAACACCTAGGAGCAGCCATGGCAACAACTGTCTGGATCTGTGGAGGATGGAAGAATGAAACGACAAAGCCCCCGACCCGAAGGGCCGAGGGCTTGTCAGAAAAGGGTTGTAGTTACGCCAGGTTGACTAGCGGGTGACCGTCAGGCGAGCCAGGCCCAGTGGGTTGTAGGCCCCAATGCCAAGGTTCTCGAAGATGGAGAAACCGATCGAACGAGCCTTCGGGTCGTCAGCCGACAGAACCGTCAGCTCGACACGAACCGGGATGCGGCCGAACATCTCTGGCTCGCAGCAAATGTAGACCGTGCCCACCGGAACCAGACGGGACGTGATGAGGCTGGCGCCCCACAGCGTGGCCATCAGACCGGTCTTGAGCAGGGTGGCCTGGGACTCGATGTCCAGGATGTCCCGACCAAACTTGCGGAGGTCAGCGTAGTCCCTCGCGTTCATGTACACGCGGGCGACCCGGAGGTCGTGGCGCTCGATGAGCGAGAAGGCATCGGCCAGCACCGCACCCGAGATCGGGGCGACCACGGGGATGTCAGCGTTCGTCTGACCGGGCTTCGAGTCGAAGCCCACCGTGGCTACGGAGTCGAGGATCGCGAAGACACGCTCGTCCTCAGCGGCCTGAACCTGGGCACGTGCCAGGTCCTGAGCACGCTCGATGAGGTCGAAGCGGCGCTCCTTGATCTGGGTGAGTGGAATCTCCGGGTTCGAAGCGATCTCGAAGAGGGGGAAGATCA
>Ga0209536_100008447_pt1 | contig 15434 bp, 15 predicted proteins | sample DeeMarSeWOR28_12_FD_187461 | JGI IMG/M metagenome (GOLD analysis project Ga0209536, IMG submission 187461) | Marine sediment microbial communities from White Oak River estuary, North Carolina - WOR-2-8_12 (SPAdes) (version 2) | ecosystem: Environmental > Aquatic > Marine > Intertidal zone >...
TAATCCGTGGGACACGAGCCGTGTACCGGGTGGCAGCAGCGGTGGCTCGGCAGTAGCAGTGGCGGCTGGTGAGACTGTTTGTGCCCTGGGCTCGGATACTGGTGGCAGTATCCGCCAGCCAGCAAGCTTTTGCAGTGTTACCGGTCTGAAACCGACATATGGCCGTGTTAGCCGCTATGGACTGGTCGCCTTTGCTAGTTCTCTTGACCAGATTGGACCATTGACTCAAGATGTTACTGATGCAGCTTTAGTTCTCAACGCCATTGCCGGCTTTGATGACAGAGACTCCACATCCGTCCCCTTGCCCGTTCCCGACTACACGCAATGCCTTACCGGTGATATAAAGGGTGTGCGGATTGGTATTCCCAGAGAGTACTTCGTCGAGGGGATGCAGCCAGAAGTAACCAATGCCATAAAAGTCGCCATTGCCATGTTTGAAAAGCTGGGGGCAGAAATTGACTGGGAGGTATCCCTACCCCATACTCCTCAAGCTCTAGCAGTCTACTACATAATCGCCCCTTCTGAAGCCTCAGCCAACTTGGCGCGCTACGACGGTGTCAAATACGGGTATTCCTATAAAGATACCGACAATATGTGGCAGGCGATGGAGAAAACACGTCAGTATGGCTTTGGTGCCGAGGTGAAGCGACGTATAATGCTGGGTACTTATGCTCTATCCGCAGGTTATTACGATGCTTGGTATCTCAAGGCACAAAAGGTTCGCACCCTCATCCGACGCGAGTTTGAAAGTGCGTTTAAAAGATACGATGCCATGTTAACTCCCACCTCTCCCACTGTTCCCTTTAAAATTGGAGAAAAGATAGAAGACCCTCTGCAGATGTATATGAGCGATGTCTGTACCCTACCTATAAACATCGCCGGTCTACCGGCAATCTCCATCCCGGCCGGTTTTGCTGATGGTTTACCCATAGGCTTGCAGATTATCGCCAAGCCTTTTGCCGAAGAAACCATTCTTAAAATCGCCTACGCCTACCAACAGGTAACTAACTGGCACAAGCGAACAGCGTTAGTTAAGAATGTAAACACAAAGTATGAGGATTAGCTAGGGGTAACACTTTAATTAATCTCCTCCGCCCTCCAGTTTTTGAGAAAGGGAACAACAGATTTGGAGAAGGTCGTGGTCAGATGCTACTCTAGTTATACCTATGCTGAAAGACCAATCTGTTTCATCTGGCGAGGAAAGAATTACGGGATTAAGAGCATAGAGCAAGAATGGCTAGTACCGGGGGAAAAGTGGTTTGTCGTAAAAACGAATGATAACAAATGCTTTAAACTCTGCTATAATGAGGTACAATATGAATGGCTAGTATCCAAATCCTTCAAGGAGCAGGAAAATGCTAAAGGAAATACTTAAAATTCTAGAGGACGATGCTCGCATCTCCCCGAAGCAACTCGCCACAATGACCAGTAGCACCGAGAGCGAGGTAAAGAAAATCATAAAACAGGCCGAGGAAGCACAAGTCATCCTCAAATACAAGACACTGATAAATTGGCATAAAGTCGGTGACGAGCATGTTTGGGCTCTCATTGAGGTCAAGATAACACCGCAGCGGGATGTCGGCTTTGACTCCATAGCCGAACGCATTTACCGTTTTCCTCAAGCTCGTACCGTCTATCTGGTATCTGGTACATACGATCTGGCTGTTATAGCGATGTGTAATTCTATGCACGAAATCGCCGATTTCGTAACTCAGAAGTTGGCACCTATCGAAGGTGTGCGTGGCACAATGACTCACTTCCTATTAAAGAAATACAAAGAGGATGGTGAAATACTAGAAGATGGAGGGAAAACCGAGCGACAACCAGTAATACTTTAATTTATAATTCCGAATGTTAATTATGACAACAGAGAAACTAGCGAAATTAGATAGTCGCGCCAGTATAATCTCAGACAGGGTAAAGCGGGTATCCCCTTCCGGGATACGTAAGTTTTTCGATCTGCTATCATCCATGGAAGGAGTTATATCACTTGGCGTCGGAGAGCCGGATTATGCTACACCGTGGCATATCTGTGAAGCCGCCATCTATTCTATAGAAAAGGGTTCGACAATGTACACCTCCAACCTAGGTATGCCCGAACTGCGACAGGAGCTATCAAAGTATCTGAAAGAAAGCTATAACCTAAATTATAATCCCGATAGCGAATTATTGATCACTGTCGGCGTCAGCGAGGCTCTAGATCTAGCTATGAGAGCCATCATTAATCCCTATGACGAAGTTATTGTAACCGATCCGTGTTACGTATCTTATGACGCCTGTACTATCCTGGCCGGTGGTATACCGATTAGGGTACCCACTAGCGAAGAAGATGGCTTCGAGGTTGATGCTACCGATATTGAAGCCAGAATTACACAAAAAACAAAGGCAATCCTGTTAGGTTATCCTGCAAATCCCACTGGTGCGGTTATGCCTAGAGAAAGGTTAAAACGGATAGCTGAGCTGGCTCTACATTATAATCTCTTTATAATCTCCGATGAAATCTACGCCCGTCTTGTATATGGTATTGATCATACCTGCCTAGCAACACTAACGCCAACAAAAGATAGCATTCTATTATTGGGAGGTTTCTCAAAATCGTATGCTATGACAGGCTGGCGTATAGGTTATGCGGCAGCAAATGCAGAAATCATCGCCGCTATGACCAAGATTCATCAGTATTCCATCATGAGTGCTCCTACAATGAGTCAAATTGCCGCTATAGAGGCACTTAAAGCGAATGATGATAATGTTAGGGAAATGGTTGCAGATTACAACAGACGACGGCTCATAATGGTTAATGGATTACGTGATATAGGTTTATCCTGCTTCGAACCGAAGGGTGCTTTCTACACCTTTCCCTCTATAAAAAGTACTGGTATGACATCTGATGAATTTGCTGAAAAGCTACTTGTTGAGAAAAAAGTGGCTGTTGTACCGGGAAACGCCTTTGGCAGATACGGTGAGGGTTATATTAGATGTTGCTATGCCACATCTTTACAGGAAATAGAAGAAGCATTGGAGAGGATTAGATGTTTCGTGGAAAAACATACATAGGATTCAATATAAGATGTGGCCAGATTAATCCTCTTTGTTATTCCCACTAACTGAGTTGAAGGGCAAGGTTTTTTAGAGTTGCTTTATCCCTTTTAGGTTACCTCATATAATATATATTTACTCCTCTCGAGCTGTTACAATTTACTACCAAAGCTTATATTTATTAATAGTTTGGATATAGTATAGTTACTACAACCAAATGTTTTAATAAATTATTTACTAGGATGAGAAGGGGGCTTATACATACCTACTAAATAAGAATGATAGGTTAGAATATCAAAGCTAAACAAGTTTCATATGTTGTTTGACTTCGATTAAAGTTTCCTTTGCAATGACCCGCGCTCTATCAGCACCATCAGACAACACTTCACCGATATATTTAGGATTATTGGCCAACTCAGCTCGTTTCTCCCTTATTGGTCCAAGAACTTTGTTTATCGCTGCCGCTAGTATCATCTTACATTCAACGCATCCGATTTTTGCTTCTTTGCATTCTTCAGATATACCGCTTATGCTGGTGGAGTGAAAATAAAACATGAGTTTATATACGTTGCATTTTTCAGGGTGCCCGGGGTCGGTACGATACCTTCGCTTGGGATCGGTATAGGCAGTCTTTATTTTTTCTATTGTTTCCTCAGCAGATAGTGCCAGTTCAATATCGTTACCTGCCTGTTTGCTCATCTTTTCCTTGCCGTCTAGCCCAACAACAAGTGGGTAATTTGTCAGTATTCCTTTAGGTTCAGGAAATGTATAACCAAAAAGATTGTTGAATCGTCTAGCGATTTCGCGGGCAAGCTCCAAATGGGGTAGTTGGTCTTCACCAACAGGTACCACCGTAGCTTTATAAAGTACGATATCCGATGTCATCAGCACAGGGTAACCAACAAGCCCATAGTTAACGTTATCTGGTTGTAGTTTTACTTTCTCTTTGAAGGTGGGTACGCGCAATAACCAACTCAAAGGAGTTACCATACTCAACAGTGTATGTAGCTCCATTACCTCAGGTACGTGTGACTGCACAAAAAGGATACTTTTTTTGGGATCGAGGCCAACCGCTAACCAATCTAGTATCATCTCGTGAATGTTGCTCTGCAGATTGCTAGTATCTTCGAGAGAGGTCAGAGCATGAATATCAACTATACAGTAGATACAGTTGTAATCATCCTGTAGCTTGATCCAGTTTTGTAATGCGCCTAGATAATTACCGATATGTTGACGTCCCGTGGGACGGGCTCCGGAGAAGATACGACCTCTTTCCATAGTTTTTCAGGTATGCAGTTTAGCATAAACCCGAATGTGATAACAAATACTATATAATTAATCTATAGATTCAAGTCTGGAGACAACTTCATCTATCGTATGCTCATCAGTAGACGCACCAGATGTTACACCTATTTGGTATTTGCCTTTTAGCCACGATTTTTTAACCTCACTAGCGGTTTCAATAAGATGTGTTTCTGTTATTTTGGTACAAAGTTCATATAGGTGACGACTATTCGCACTCGTCTGTCCACCAACAACCAGCACAAGTTCCGACTCTTTCGCCAGATTAAGGCTAACTACCTGCCGTCGCCTGATATCGTGGCATATCGTATCTATAATACGTATCTCCGAATCTTTGATAAGGGCATGCTTAATAATCTCCGTGGTAAAATGCGCAAATTCAGCTGGTACTTGTGTCGTTTGCGAAAGTACTCCTAGATGCCGTGGTGGGTTTTTAATATCGGTGAAAGTTGTTGCATCCTGTGTAGCGATGCCTTCATTCCCAGCCCAACTCAGTATGCCTTTTACCTCAGGGTGATCTACATCGCCAAAGACAATAGTGAAAAAGTCAGATTCAGCCAGTCGCCGGGCGGCAACCTGAGCTCGTTTAACAAAAGGGCAGGTTGTGTCAACCATATCAATGTTACGAGACTTTATCTCCTCCATTACCTTCGGTCCTACTCCGTGAGAGCTTACCACCACAACATTACCCCGCATTTCACTGATGCTATTGACAATCCTTACGCCGATTTCATCCAGTCTACGTAATACCTGTTGGTTGTGCACTACTGCCCCCAATGTTTCCACACCACCACGGTCGGCGGTTATCTTCTCTAGAATATCAATGGCACGGCGTACACCCATGCAGAATCCTATTCCGGTCGCTTTCTTAACTTTCAACGCCGGTTACTCTCCTCGGTCGGTAATAGCCATGATATGGTTCAGGTAGTCTTTCTGTCACATGTTCCATTATAACATCTGTTAGCTTGGCCAATTCATATTTTGTAGGTTTGCCATCAATCGACGGTAGAGTAAATGGCTTTCCAATTTCAAGTGATATGTACGGGCGGCGCCAAATCCAACCGATCCCTCTTATCTGTTCAGTACCGGAAATACCTATGGGTATAATGGGTGCCCCACTGCGTGATGCAATCAGTGCCGCTCCATGAAAGGCAAGTTTCACTTTACGACTTTGGCTTCTCATCCCCTCTGGGTAGATAGTAAGAGCCTTACCTTCAGCCAATAATTCCTGCGCTGTCAGCAGTGCCTTCCTGTCCTGCCGCCCTTTTTTAATAGGAAAGGCACCGAAGCTACGCATACAATAGCCGATAATTGCTGGGTAAAAGACCTCCTCTTTTGCCATAAAATATACCCTACGCCCAAGGCTAGTCCATAACAAAGGAGAATCCACTAGTTCAATGTGGTTGGCAACAAATATTACTGCTCCCCGTTTGGGTATATTTTCTCTACCCCTTATCCTTCGCCGGGTAAGCAACAGAAAAAGTACTCTTAGCGTACAATGGACGATATGGTAAAGCAATCTGCTGATATCCCTGAGAACTAACAGGCAAATTATACATCCTCGTTTAGGGATAAACAAACCTATATAAAAGAGAGGTATTTAACAAGGAAATAAGAAGGAATTTATTTAATCAAATAGTTATATTTGTTATTTCGCTAATATTTTGATAAGTCCTTCATTATTACACAATTGTCAGTTTTTTATTATTGTGTAAGCCACCTATCGAAGTCTTCGGTTTCAACAGGTTGCTGTAACTCGATTTCACTTTCTTCTGCCAAAGATTTCACTTCCTGGGTGGTGTCTTCCTTTTTTGTCTCAGATTTATCAGGTTCTTCCTGTGGTATATCCCCATCAGTGCTCCCGCCATTGTTCAATAATTCAACCGAAGCTTTAATATTTTCGTGGTTCGTTTCTTTTGCAGCTGTCTCCTGCAACTTTTTTGTGAGCTCTCCGGCTCTATTGCTAAATTCTGATACCGCACCGGTTACCGCTCTTGCAGAAGCCTGCTCAATCCTAAACATTATAGCTGCACTCAATTTCGAAGCGATTTCAGTGGTTTTTGTCTTGGTTTCCTCTTTAATTTTGAGTATAATCTGCTTGGTCTTGCGTTCATACTCACCAAGAATCCTCTCCATTTCTTGCTCTGCCTCTCGTCCAGCCTTCTTTCCAGCTTCAACAATGATACTCTCCGTCGCCTGTGTTAATTCCGTTAAGAAATCATTGCTCATTGGACTAGAGTCTTTATCACCACTATGTTCCTTTGACTTATCCAACTTATCCTCCACCTGTCTTAAACCATTTACACATAATCATTAAAAAATACAGACACCTGAATTACAATCACTCGATAGTAATAATGGAATAGTAAAATAGTACCGAATCAAAAAATGGTACTTTAACCCTGATTAGCGTAATTAGGATAATGTCGATACTATAGTATATCGTTGTTCGGATTAATTTTCTTTTAATGTCTTTATGGAGAATATATGCATAGAAACGCCAACTGCTATCAATAATAGTATGAGTTTGACTGTAAGAGACTGAAGGGCAAATATAACTGAAAGCAGAATGGTAAGCCATAGTAATGCCACAGTCAGTAGCTTTATTCTTAGTGGCATCCCTTTTTTCTGTCTATAGTTCCTGATGTAAACACCGAACCACCGATTATTCATCAGCCAGTAGTAGAACTTCTGAGAGCTTTTAGCGTAGCAGGCAGCTGCTAGCAGGAGAAAGGGAGTGGTAGGCAGCACAGGCAGAAATATACCCATGATTCCTAGTCCAACAAATATGGTACCGGCTAAAATGAGCATTAGTTTAAGCCAGTTGGGAGCTTTTAATCCGTCTTTTTGCACTGAACAGTTTACGTTTTCAACTTTTACTTTCATAACTATCTCTTTTTAAGAATGCTATTTCAACGATTCAAGCATAAGGGTGAAATCCAGCGACTTGGCTGAATGGGTGATGGCGCCAACCGAAATAAATTCAACTCCGACTTCCGCCACATTATAAATATTTTCCAAATTAACACCACCAGAGACTTCTAGTTTTGCATCTCCAGACAGCATTTCTTTCACTTGCTTCATCTCGCTTATAGACATGTTATCCAGCATGATTATATCTACCCCGGCAGTTGCCACTTCTAAAGCCTCAGTAATTGTATTTACCTCTATTTCAATCTCCATATGCTTGGGGGCTTTCCTTTTAACCAACGTGACAATATCCCTTAAACTCATACCCGAATGACGCAGAATTGCAATGTGATTATCCTTTATTAAAATACCATCTCCAAGATGCAGACGATGGTTCTGCCCGCCACCTAGCTGAACAGCATATTTTTCCAGCAGCCTCATACCAGGTAGTGTTTTACGGGTATCTCTGATGAGGGCGTTTGTATTCTTTATCTTAGTGACATACTTTACCGTTTCTGAAGCTACACCACTCAGATGGCTTAAAAAATTCAGTGCCACCCTTTCTGCCTTTAAGATACCGGTTGCATAACCAGCCACTGTGATTACCCGATCACCTTTTTTTATCCACTTGCCATCCTCTATAAGAATATCAACTTCAAGTGTCGGTTCTGCCTTCAAAAAGACCTTCCTTGCCACATCACCACCCGCCAACATTCCTGATTCCCCTGTCTCTATTGACGCCCATCCATACTGGTCTGGGGATATTAGTATTCGGCTTGTTATATCACCACAGCTGATATCCTCTACCAATGCCAGCTCAATAATTCTATCAACGTGCTTGTCATACACCGTACTCAAAATAATACTCCAAATTACCGTGTTGTAATAACAATATGTTTCAGCCAATCTGGTACACGATTGGGAAAATCAGAACGAAAGTGCGTGCCCCGACTCTCTTCTCTTAAGAGAGCCGCTTTTACCATCAAGCTACCGTTTAAAACCAAGTTTGCTAGTTCGTGTGTCTGGCGGTTTTCCGGTGGATTTAGGGACTCCCCCCAAGCAGCCAGTATATTTGCGGCTTTCGTAAGCCCTTCCTTGCTACGAATAATACCAGCCTCGTTCCATAGTAATTTCTGCAACTGTGAAATATTAGGCATTTGAGCACCACTAGCTTTCATTGCTGACTCATAGCGGTATCGGACATATTTCACTTCAGAAGCAAAAGGCTTGGTTACATCATCATTACAGCTCGTCTTTGCAATGATTCTTTTGCCAAAAACAAGCACCTCAAGTAGCGAGTTCGAAGCCAGTCGATTAGCCCCGTGGACACCAGTACAAGCAGCCTCACCAACAGCAAATAGCCCTGGCACATTGGTTTGACCCCAGATATTCACCTTGATGCCACCTATCATATAGTGAGCAGCTGGAGTTACCGGAATCCACTGACGCGTAATGTCGATACCTTTTTCCAAGCAGAAACGGTATATCTGAGGGAAACGCGCTGTAGTGATATGCGAGGGTAAATGAGTGACATCAAGGAATACTTTTTCCTCACCCGTTTTCTCCATTTCGTAAAGAATACTACGGGCAACTATGTCCCTTTGTGCAAGTTCAGCTTCGGGTATATATTCGGACATAAAGCGATGGCCTTCTATGTTTCGCAGGATTCCTCCTTCGCCCCTCACTGCTTCTGAAATAAGGAAGGGTGTCACCCCTGGCAGAGATAAGGCAGTGGGGTGAAACTGAAAAAATTCCATATCCATTACCTCGGCACCAGCTTTAAAGGCAAGGGCTATACCATCACCGGTAGCAATCTCCGGATTGGTTGTGAAGCTGAACAACTGGCCAATACCACCGGTAGCCATAATCAAAAAACGACAGCCGAATTCCTCTATGCCTCCGGTTTCACAATTAAGAACTCTCAGACCCTGGACACCGCCATCATCTTTAATAATATCGGTGGCTAAATGGTTTTCTAATACTTTGATACTGGCTTCACGAACCCTTTTACTCAATGTCAATTCAATGTGTTCGCCAGTAGCATCACCACCAGCATGCAAGATACGCGGTAAACTATGGGCTGCTTCAAGTGTGAGGTCAATTTCACCGTCCAGGGTATCAAAGGGAACTCCGAAGTTTACTAGGTCAGCAATCCTATCAGAAGCCTCATCAACAAGTATATGTACAGCATCTTGGTCGCACAAGCCATCACCAGCTGCTATGGTATCCCTGAAATGCAACTCGGTAGAATCATTTGCACCGATAGCAGCAGCAATGCCGCCCTGAGCAAATTTTGTATTACAGTCCTCAATACTACCCTTTGTGACCAAGAGTACATTTGCCCACTTGTTAGCTAGGAGAGCACAATATAGCCCGGCTATACCGCTACCAATTATGATATAATCATAGCCTCTAATAGTACTACCTCCAGACTATATTATTGAGTCAAATAATATGAGGTAGTTGATTTTCTAACCCGTATTTTCCTGTTTGCCTGCTATGCTACTTCTAACAACCCTTATAGTGGCCCCAGACTCTACTTTGAGAACAACGCTATCTTCTCTTATGCTCTCGATTCGACCATAGATACCACCTATGGTAATAATCCTATCACCTGGTTTTAAGCTGGCATTAAGGTTACGCTGTTCCTTTTGCCGCTTGCTCTGTGGCCTTATTATGAACATATAGAAAATACCGGCTAATAGAACAAGAAAAACAATCATATAGATTGTACTGGTACCAGCATCCCCTCCATCCTCCGTAGTAGCGCAACTACTTAGAAGTAAACTACTTAATAATACCAACACCAAGGTAAAAGCTATTTTCTTTATCATTCTTCCTCCTTGAATTCTTTTATCGATTGCTACCTGAAATTCCTCCCTGAAGAGACCAAGGGCTTGCATCCTCAATTCTAATATCCACTAGCCTTCCTAAATGATTTTCGAGGCTGGTGAAAAATACAAGTTTACCACTTCGGCTTCTACCATGCCACTTGCCCTTCTTCCTACCCTCAACAAGAACTTCCACTTTTTTACCCAAAAGCCTTTTGTTTATCTCTCTTGCAATTTCCGTCTGGAGTTTCTCAATAGTATTTAATCTTTCCTTCTTTATTGACATCGGAATATCATCTATGTACTCTTTTGCCGCTAAAGTCTCTTTTCTAACAGAATAAGCAGCGGCGTGAATCGTATCAAACTTGAGCTCGCGTAACATTTTTGTTGTTGCCTGAAACTGGTTTTCGCTTTCCGAAGGAAAGCCAACAATAACGTCCGTGCTAAGAGCAACCTGTGGTATTCGCTCCCGCAGCTTTTTGATAAGCTTTCGGTATTGTCTAATAGTGTATCCCCGCCTCATTTTCCTCAGAACTTCATCATCACCAGATTGCACTGGCAGGTTTACCTGCTCACATACCTTGTCTATGTTCTCTATCGCCCCAATAAGTCTATCCCCCATATCCTTGGGATGGTTTGTCATAAATCGTATGCGAAAAAGTCCCTTGATGTCGTTGAGTTGATAAAGTAGACTGGCAAGGTCTGGTTTGCCCGGTAAGTCATGACCATAAGAGTCCACATTCTGTCCCAGTAAAACTACTTCTCTTGCACCACGTCCAATAAGCAGTTCAACCTCATCAATCACCTCATTTACCGGACGGCTTTTTTCCCTTCCCCGTCGATAGGGAACTACACAATAAGAGCAAAAATTATCACAGCCCTGGATAATAGGTACAAAAATACTCACTTGAGGTTGCTCGCGCAACATGAATGCTGATCCCTTATCACCAAACCACCCTGGGTATTCACCCGGCTTGAAGAAATAGTCAACATGTGGAAATCTCCTCTTCAATACATCCAAATCCGAGCCCACTAAACACCCAGTTAATGCAATCCTCAATGCAGGTCGTGATTTCTTTAACGCTTCAAGAGTCTTTATCTTATTTACGACTCTCTCTTCAGGTCTCTGACGTACAATACAACTGTTAAGCAGTATAAAATCAGCTTCATTAGCTTTAGCAGCTGGTTTATACCCATGCTGACGGAATAAAACACCCAGACGCTCTGACTCTGCCTTGTTCATTTGACAACCTATCGTCCAGATATAATAGTGAGGCATATCGTTACCACTGGAAATATAACTCCCCTTATATTAAAGGGTGTTTGCAAATCGAAATGGCGGAGGGAGAGGGATTCGAACCCTCGACCCCGTTTTAAACAGGGTAAGCGCTTAGCAGGCGCCCGCACTAGACCACTATGCGATCCCTCCCCGCTGTGTGGTTTAGTGTTAAGTTCTCTATTTAGTATATCATAGCAGTTTTGGTGGCTAAAAAATAGTTTGAGGATTGTTATACGCTGTGTTATTATCAAAAGTAAATGGAAATAAACGTTTTTCTTGATGACGAACTTAATGATAATCTTGATGTGAGTTGGCTTAAAGATACAGTCAAGCAAGTATTTTTAACCTTGGGGATCAGTGGTGATGTGGAAATGGGGGTAGTTATTACCAATCCGCAAAAAATACAGTATTTAAATAATACATACCGAGGTAAGGATGTGCCGACTGATGTGCTTGCTTTTACGATGAATACCGAAAGCGTTGATGCAACTAGGCTAGCCTTTACCGATCCACCTGACGGAGTTAGGCATCTCGGGGAGGTAATTATTAACTACACTCAAGCGATCAAGCAGGCAATGGAACACCAGCATTCAATAAAACGAGAGGTAGCCATCCTCGTCATTCATGGTATTCTCCACCTGCTAGGTTATGACCATACCAAAGACGGACCAGCACAACAGATGATAGATATAGAGTCGGCGATCCTTGAAAATATGGACGGAGTATTGGATTGAAAGTACTAGGTATTGCCGGTAGCCCGCGCAGCAATGGTAATACAGACATGCTTTTAGCAGAAGTAATGCGCGGTGCTACCGAGAATGGGGCTGAGGTTAACACTATTTTTCTTAGGGAACTCAATATCTCCCCTTGCCTGCATTGTGACAATTGTCTTAAAGATGGCGAATGCAACGTTGCTGATGACATGCAGTTTATCTATCGTGAGCTTCAATCCATCGACAGACTTGTGTTAGCTTCACCATTGCACTTCATGGGATTAACCAGCCAAACAAAGTTAATGGTTGATCGTTGCCAGTCACTCTGGGTGAAAAAATACAAACTTAATATACCACCACTTAAAGATAATCGGATAAGAAAGGGATTATTCATCTCCGTCGGTGGTCGCAGAATGGATGGTTTATTCGAACCGGCTCTAGCGACAGTAAGGGCACTTTTTTCAAGCCTTAATATCGAATACAGCGGCAGTCTTGTTTTTCCAGGAATTGATGAAAAAGGAGCTATAAAAGAATACCCCGATGCCTTGCAAGGGGCTTTCCTAGCAGGGCAGCGATTTACTGAAAACTAAATTTTTTTAGTAGCACGTGTGAAACTACCCAAAAACGCCAAAGCAAGCACCCATAAAAAGATCACCATCAACAACGATACTCCCGATATATAAACTCCTGGTGGTGCACCCAATCTAAAAAGGAATAGCACCTCGAAAAGGTTGTATCCATATAAAGTCCGCATAATAAGATAACCAGACATGATAAACATCAAAACCAATACCAAAGGGGTGATATACAATGAAAGTCGCCACAATGGTATTGAATCGGCAAACAAAGAACCGAAAAAACACCGTTTTCTAGTCCTAAACTGTCTCCATATATACCAACTATAGAATAACAATGACAGCACAAGTATTATGGTGAACACAAGGGTAAAGGTAGCAAGAGTATCTATAGTCTTCCAGTGTGCCCACCAAGGGACCCCCATGGGCTTAATTTCCAACTCCAAAATAATATTGGCTACCCCAGAAGCAATATCATGTCCGATTGTACAAGCCTGGCTGTTAATCAGCACCGCTACACCGGTTGCGTATTCAGGCAGCAGAATCATATCCGCCATAAAGTTAGGTGTATCACCGCTATGCCAAATAATAAACTCATCATCGGCAGAGCTGGCAAACCAGCCCATACCATAACTCATCTCCTTACTATTCTCCTCAAATGCTACTGTAGGCGTGTGGGTCTCTTCAATATCAGATGCTGGAAATATTTGACCCTTGGCTGTGCGCCCATTATTGAGGTGTGCAATAAGCCACTGTCCCATATCTTCAGCACAGGACATCACCCAACCCGCTGGTAAGGCACTCCTATAGACGGGAATATTGTTAACAACAATCTGGTTATACATTGCCTGATGACCATCCGCCTTGCCCTTTATTTCGGCTTCTTCGGGGTAAAGAGTGGTATGATCCATACCCAGCGGTTTAAAAATCATCTGTTTAATATATTCTTCAAAAGTTATTCCGCTAACCGTTTCAATGAGTGATCCGAGTAGGCAGTAATTTATATCAGCGTACTCGAATAGCAAACCTGGTTCTCGGTTTAGCTTCACCTTGCCTAGGGCAGCTACCAATTCCATGAATTCATCGTCCCCTTGCTGAAAGATAAGTGGCGCTGAAAATGCACCCGGTATACCGCTCGTGTGATTTAGAAGATGACGGATAGTGATTTGTGATGCTAGTGGATCATCCGGCCTGAAATTAGGTAGATACTGTTGTACAGAGGTGTCAAGATCAATTAATCCCCTGTCGCGCAGAAGGAGGACACCGATCGCGGTAAAAGATTTACTCGCCGACGCCAGATCAAAAATGGTTTGTGGTGTTACCGATAGATCTCCCTTTACGCTGGTGATACCAAATCCCTTGCAATAAACCATCTCCTCTCCCTGTACCACAACTACCGCCAGTCCCGGAATGCCATCACCCTCTAGTTGTTGTACAACGTATTCATCAACCTCAGGGTATGAGACCGTTATTGCTGGAAACGATATGCTCGTGATTTCTCTTTCAGTGGTATTTTGACAGCTTATAATTGGAAGGGTGTAGACACATAGAATAACAAGCAGAATAGAATTAATCCTGCTTTTAAGCTTTCTCTCCACCTTTTAGCATCACCTTTTGGCTCTGTATGACCTAACGTTGTGCAATGCCAATAAGTTCTTTGACATCCTCGATACCACGTTCGGACATAAAACTCTCTATACCTTCCAAAATTTCTAAGAGATTACCGGGATTTACAAGGTTTATAGTACCTATCTGCACAGCACTAGCTCCAGCCATAAGAAACTCAATAGCATCTGCGGCGTTTACAATGCCACCACAACCTATTATTGGTAGGTCAATGGCAGCTGCTAGTTCATAAACCATAGCCAAGGCTACCGGTTTTATAGCCGGCCCTGAAAGACCCCCAGTTACGCTACCTAATAGGGGCTGATGTCGATAAATGTCTATAGCCATGCCTTTTAGCGTGTTTATCAATGAAATTGAATCGGCACCGGCAGTGGTGACAGCTAAAGCCACTTCGACTATATCGCCGGTATTGGGTGTCAGTTTTACGATAAGCGGCAGCGATGTTGCTTTACGAACAGCTGCCGTTACATCGGCAGCTGATTCGGCCCTGATACCAAACTCGACACCTCCAGCTTTGACATTAGGGCAACTTATATTCACTTCAATCGCACTTACACCAGTTATTCCATCAAGAGCAGTTGATATTCTAGCGTAATCTTCAATGGTCTCACCAGCTATATTTACAATTACCGGTATGTGCCATTTCTTCCAAATTGGTGCCTTATCTTTTATCAACGAATCAATGCCTATATTCTGCAACCCTATGGAATTGAGCATACCAGCGGCAGTCTCAATGATTCTTGGTTGAGCATTACCGCCTCTGGCCTCAAGAGTAGTTCCCTTGCAGACGAATGCCCCTAATCGTTGAATTTCAAATGGGTAATTTTCATCGGTACCATAACCACAGGTACCCGAGGCTGTCATTACCGGGTTTGCCAGTAGTAGTCCGCGTTTGTTTCTAGGTGCCAATTGGACGGAGAGATTCACGATTAGTCTCCTACGGGACTTCGACCCTGATTATAGGTTATACATAAGATTAAAACAACTTTTTATAAAAATGCTTTTTCTTAAGAAATTTGCAAAAACCTTCGGGGTGGTGTAAAATGCCTCAATTCTACGAGTCCCTTGTTGGCTGGTAAAACATTGGAGGTATTCAAAGTGGGTTTAAAATGGAGTGCTCTTTTCATCGCCATCGTAGGCGTGGTGTGTCTCGTCTTCGGCA
>Ga0209536_100008450_pt1 | contig 15432 bp, 9 predicted proteins | sample DeeMarSeWOR28_12_FD_187461 | JGI IMG/M metagenome (GOLD analysis project Ga0209536, IMG submission 187461) | Marine sediment microbial communities from White Oak River estuary, North Carolina - WOR-2-8_12 (SPAdes) (version 2) | ecosystem: Environmental > Aquatic > Marine > Intertidal zone >...
TCCAGCGGACTGGATAGAGGAAGCTATCAAGGAGGCGGTGAGTCTTAATATACGCAACTGGAGATACGTCGCCAGCATACTTAAGCGATGGGCAGCGGAAGGCAAAGAAGATGGAAAGACTGGACCGGATTCTAAAAAAGACAAATACTACAAAGGAAAGTACTCCCACCTCTACCAGCGATGAGTCGCTAGACGTGGAGTATTTCTGTGCCAGGTGCCGTGACCAGGGCTGGCTGAGCTACGATGTCCCTGTGGACCATCCCGACTTCGGCAAACTGTTTCCCTGCGAGTGCAAACGTCAGGAACTGGAAGCCGGCAGGCAGGCCAGGCTGGAGCGCTACAGCAACCTCGGTCCGCTTACACACCTCACCTTTGACACGCTTATAGAAACCGGACGATCGAGCGACCCCAAGAGCCAGAAGCTCTTTGCCAACGCACTGGCCGCGTCAATAAGCTATGCGCAGAACACCGGCGGCTGGCTGGTGCTTACCGGAAGTAGCGGCTGCGGCAAGACGCACCTCGCCGCCGCCATAGCCAACCGGCGCATAGCTGACGGTCAGCCGGCGCTGTTCATCGTGGTCCCCGATCTGCTCGATCACCTGCGCTCCACATTCAGCCCCAACAGCGAGATATCTTACGACGATCTGTTCGACCAGATACTTAATGCGCCTCTGCTGATCCTCGATGACCTGGGCACGCAGAGCAGCACTCCCTGGGCGCAGGAGAAGCTGTTTCAGATAATCAACCACCGCTTCAACGCCAAGCTGCCAACCATATTCACCACTAACCTCTCGCCGGCGGAGCTGCCGGAGAGGCTGCGAACGCGTCTGACCGATGAGACTCTGTCTCAGGTGTTCAGGGTAGGCGAAAGCCAGCACCCATATTTAAGCCACATCAGCCCGCTCGAGCTTAAGCTGCTGCAGAGCATGACCTTCGCCAATTTCGATCCAAAAAGGCTGGACCTGCCCGCCGATGAGAGGCGCAACCTGGCAAACGCTTTCAAACAGGCGCGCAGTTTTGCTGAAAACCCGGTAGGCTGGCTGGTGTTTACCGGAACCCACGGCTGCGGCAAGACCCATCTCGCCGCCGCCATAGCCAACCACAGGCTTCAGGCGGGGCACGCCGTTGAGTTCCAGATCGTCCCCGAGTTCCTGGACCACCTGCGGCTAACCTTCAGCCCCGACAGCAAGGTCACCTACGACAGCCTGTTCGAGCGGGTCAAAACCGCCCCTCTGCTGATACTGGACGACCTTGGAGCACAGATAGGCACGCAATGGGCACAGGAGAAGCTGTACCAGGTGATCAACCACCGCTATAACGCGCAACTGGCCACGGTGATAACCACTACATTAGCCCTGGAGGAGATCGAGGAGCGCTTAAGCTCCCGCATGCTGGATGTTAAGATAAGTTTGGTGTTCCATATAGAGGCCCCAGACTACAGGGCCGACCGCGAGCCCAAGAAGCCCGCCGGCAAGCCGTCGAGCGGACGTAAGAGCCGGTAATACCCCAATATCAAAAAGTATTGACTAATCCACATCCGAGTGTTATTATTGCTAATAGGAATTATTTGCAATAATTATTTAAGGCCCGTATTATGGCGAGCAACGGAGCAAAAATCGAAGGGATACCCGGCAAAAGGATCACCAGTCAGCGCCGGTTGCTGCTGGACATACTCCGGCAGGCGGACGGGCACCTGGATGCGGATGAGCTGTTCCGCCGCGCCAAGCTGAAGGAACCGCACATCAGCCTGTCCACTGTTTATCGCAACTTAAGGCTGTTCAAAGAATACGGCATGATCACCGAAAGGCACTTTGTCGAGGAGCACCATCACTACGAGGTAACGCCGCAGTCCGATCACCACCACCTGATATGCCTCGGCTGCGGCCGGGTGGTGGAGTTCACCTCGGACCAGATAGATAACCGGGCGCATGAAATTGGCCTAAAACACCGCTTCGACGTGGTGCGAAGCGACCTTCATATCGAGGGGTATTGCTCTAGTTGCAAAAAACGAAGTAAGGTTCGAATTTAATTACATGGATAAAAGTATGACACTCGAAGAAATGGACGCCGGACAGAGAGGGACCATAGTGGAAGTCGAGGGCGGACAGGGAGTTGTGCGCAGGCTGTCCTCCATGGGCCTGAGGGCGGGCAAAGCCGTAACCAAGGTGAGCGCCATGCTGATGTGGGGTCCGGTAACTGTAAGGGTAGACAACTCGCAGATAGCACTGGGTCATGGCATGGCAAAGAAAATACACGTTAAACTCGAGAAATAAGTGAAAAAACTGCTACTGATGGGCAGCCCCAATATAGGCAAGAGTGCCTTCTTCTCGCGACTGACCGGGGTCCACGTTGATACATCGAACTACCCGGGCACCACAGTGGGATACAGCAAGGGATACGTGAAGCTGGGAGACGAGGCTGCCGAGGTAATCGATGTACCCGGGACCTACACGCTTGAGCCGCTTTCCAAGGCGGAAGAGGTGGCCACCGAGATGCTCAAAGAGGGCGACATCGTTATCAATGTTGTCGACTCTACCAATTTGGAGAGGAACCTCTTTCTGACACTGCAGCTCATGGAGCGGGGAATCCCCATGCTGATAGCCCTCAACCTGTGGGACGAGGCCAAACACAAGGGCATAGATATAGACTATAAAAAACTGGAGTCGCTGCTCGGGGTGCCGGTCGTACCCACAGTGGCCGTTACCGGCGAGGGCATGAAGGAGATCATAGGCTGTATCTCCCAAGCTGCGGTTGTTGATACCCTGAACCGCTCGCACGATGAGCTGTGGGCCGAGGTGGGTCGCATTGTGGAGCAGATACAGACTGTGAGGCACCGCCATCACACCCTGCTGGAGCGCCTGGAAGACGCCTCGATAAAGCCGTTTCCCGGTATTCCCATCGCCATTGCCGTGCTGGTCGGCTCGTTCTATCTGATACGGCTTATCGGGGAAAGCCTGATAGGATATGTCTTCGAGCCGCTGTTTGAAAAACTGTGGGCGCCGCTGATGATGCACCTGAGCGACGCTCTCGGTGGGGGCGGTTTCGTACACGACGTTTTCATTGGCGAACTGGTTGCGGGCGAGATAGATTTCACCCAGTCCTTCGGTATTCTGACCACCGGCCTGTTCATACCGTTCGGCGCCGTTCTGCCCTATGTGTTCGCCTTCTATCTGGTACTCGGCTTTCTCGAGGATTTCGGCTACCTGCCGCGCGTGGCCGTGCTGATGGACACCATCATGCACCGCATCGGCGTTCACGGTTTCGCCATCATCCCCACGCTGCTGGGATTTGGCTGCAACGTGCCCGGTATACTGGCGACTCGCGTACTGGAGAGCAAGCGCGAGCGGTTCATAGTGGCCACACTTATTTCCATAGCAGTACCCTGCGCCGCGCTGCAGGCGATGGTGATAGGCCTCGTCGGTGATGTGGGGCTGCAGTACGTAGTTCTCGTTTACGTCACGCTGTTTACCGTATGGCTGCTGCTGGGTCTCATTTTGAAATACACAGTCAAGGGATTCACCCCCGAACTGCTGATAGAGATCCCGCCGTACCGGCTGCCGTCGCTGCGCATCCTGAGCAAGAAGCTGTGGATGAGAATAAAACACTTCTTGAAAGAGGCCGTTCCCATCGTTATAGCAGGCATCCTGGTTGTAACTCTGCTCTATGCGGCCGGCATCTTCGACTACATCGCCGATTTCTTCTCGCCACTGGTAAGTGGATTGTTCGGCCTGCCCAAAGAAGCTGCTGCCGCTATAGCCATCGGATTTTTGCGCAAGGACATGGCGGTGGGCATGCTGGGCACACTTTCCTTAAGCGCCGGTCAACTGGTGGTGGGCAGCGTGGTGCTGGCCATGTTCTTCCCCTGTATCGCCACCTTCGTCATCCTGTTCAAGGAGATGGGACTCAGGCGTATGCTGGCTTCGACCGGCATAATGATCGCATCAGCGCTGGCCGTCGGCGGCGCGCTCAACTTGATCATACCCTGATCTACTCGTAGTCCTTGTACTTCTCCCTGTTCCTGATGAGGTAGATGAGCAGCGGCACGCCCACAACCATGATAACCAGCGTGATCACCTGCGCCTGTTTCAGCACCCACAGATACGGGTCGTTTACCCGCACGAAGGTAATGAGGAAGCGGCCCAGCGAGTACAGAGTGAGGTAAAACCAATAGGTAACGCTGGCGGGCTTAAGCCTCTTGCGGAAGACCATGAGGAAGGTAAAGACCAGCATATCCCAGATGATCTCATAGACCGGTGCTGGATGTCCCACATAGCTGACTGATTCGTGGATAGCGCGGCTAGGGTGCGTATATCGAAGGCCCCAGGGCAACGTGGTGGTAGTGCCATACGCATCACCGTTTATGGTGCACCCGATCCTGCCTATGGCCATGCCCAGAATCGACCCTGGTGCGGCGATATCGGCCAGCTTGCCCAGCCGCGTCCAGCTCCATCCGGCGATCTTGGCGTAAATGGCCGCCCCTATGGCGCCGCCGATAACGGCGCCGATGATACTGGAACCGGACCAGATATTGAGTATCTCCCTGGGACTCTGAGAGTAGAACTCCCACTGGTCTACAACGTGGGCAACCCTGGAAATAAGTATACCACCTATAACCGCGGCGATCAGCGGGGCTAACAGCTCATCGAGCTTCCATCCCTCCTTCCTCGCCAGGTAAAGGGTGAGTGCAACCCCGCAGACCAGCGCCAGAACAACCATGATACCGTGCCAGTCTATTGTGAACTGGCCCCAGAGGTCGACTATTTCGGGATCCATGCTAATCGTAATTACGTACATATTTCCGCCTTGTTATGAAGTGCAACTATGCTATAATTCTAAACGCCGGAGAGGTGTCCGAGAGGTCTATGGTGCCGCTCTCGAAAAGCGGTGTTGCTTGTTTTAGCAACCGTGGGTTCGAATCCCACCCTCTCCGCCATTTTATTCTTAAGACCCTTTCTTTTATAGCGAGTTAATTCTATAATCTTCAGTATAAGCTACTTACAATCGAATAGACAACCGCGGAGAGATGCTGGAGTGGACGATCAGGCGCGCCTGGAGAGCGCGTGTCGCCAATGGCGACCGTGGGTTCGAATCCCACTCTCTCCGCCAGCAAATTTATCCGCCATTATACATCACTTCACAAAAGCCGTCCATTTCTGATATACTTCCTCGTGGGAAAATAATGCCAGTTATAGCGATTATTGGAGCCCAGTGGGGAGACGAAGGCAAGGGTAAGATCGTCGACCTGCTGGCAGAAAAAGCAGACATAGTAGCCCGCTTCGGTGGCGGCAGCAATGCCGGCCACACAGTCGTTAACCATCTAGGCACCTTCAAGCTGCACCTCATTCCATCCGGTGTGTTCAATGAGAAGGCTATCTGCGTGCTTGGCAACGGGCTTGCGGTTGACCTTTCCGTCTTTTTTGAAGAGCTGGACATGCTAAAAAAGAGCGGAATCAATGGCGGCAGACTGTACATCAGCGAGAAGGCCCACGTCATTATGCCTTACCACTACATCCTAGATGAACTGGAGGAGGAGGCCAAGGGCGCCAAGGCCATCGGCACCACCCGCCGCGGCATCGGGCCCATGTACGTGGACAAGGCAGCGCGCCTGGGCATCCGCATCGGCGATCTGCTCGATAAAGACGTCTTTCGTGCTAGGCTTGAGCCGGTATTCAAGTATAAAAACGACATCATCACAAAGGTGTTCGGCGAAAAAGATCTGGACTTTGACGTTATATACAACCAGTACTGCGATTACGGCGAGAGGCTGCTTCCATACGTTCGCGAGGTAAACCCCATAATACTGGAGGCGCTGGATGCAGGTAAGCTGGTAATGCTGGAGGGGGCCCAGGGCGCGCTGCTGGACATCGACCATGGCACCTATCCTTTCGTCACATCCTCGTCTCCCATGATCGGTGGCGCCTGCACCGGTCTGGGCCTCAGCCCGAAGCGGATCGACCACATAATGGGTATTTTCAAAGCATATACAACCCGGGTCGGCGCCGGGCCGATGCCCACCGAGCTTACAGACGAGATGGGCGAAAAGATCAGAGACGCTGGGCAGGAGTACGGAACGACAACAGGCAGGCCGCGCCGCTGCGGCTGGTTCGACGCGGTGATAAGCCGCTACAGCGCCGTGCTAAACGGGTTCAACGCCGCCGCGCTGACGCGGCTTGACATACTGGACAGTTTCAATTCGCTGAAGATATGTACCCACTATAAAGTCGGAGACACCATCTACAACCGCCCGCCAACAAGCCTGACGCTGCTTGAGCAGTGTGAGCCGGTGTACATAGAGATGCCCGGCTGGATGAGCGACACCACAAACGTCAGAAAGTATGGTGATCTGCCAGCCAATGCTAGGGCATACGTGGAGAAGCTACAGGAGCTGCTGGGCTGTCCCATAAACCTGGTTTCCGTGGGCTCCGCTCGCGACCAGACCATAGAGGCCAAACCGGTTTTTTAGTAACAGCGATTACCGATTATAGACGACCCTGCCACCAACGATGGTCATTACATTGCTAACGCCATCGATATCCGCATCGCCTACAGTCAGAATATCCTTATCCAAAACACACAGGTCAGCCAGCTTGCCCACCTCAATTGAACCAACCTTGTTTTCCATATGGTTCTGCCAGGCGGCGTTGATGGTATATGCCTCGATAGCATCCTCACGAGATATGCCGGCAATATTGACGAGTGCTGAATAACCCTTGACCCAGTCGGGATACGTAACCGGTGCATCGGAGCTTGCCGTGAAATTAATGCCTTCCTCAACCAGACCTTTAACGCGATCGGGCCAGCTTGCCCTGATGTCCCGATCAGATGTTTCCACTTTTGCCCGCAGTTGCCACAAACAGGGCTGTGCGCTCAACCCTATGTTGTTCGCAACTGCTGCTTTCCTCGCGGTCTCCGTAATGCCCACGCCATGTATGATGTAATGCCGGGCGTCCCGAGGGTCATCTTTAAGAGCCTTTAAAAATCCATCAACACACGCATCAATGGCCCTGTCTCCGCAGCTATGAATGCCAAGCTGATATCCTTGTTTGTGGGCATAGACTATCATATTGATCAGCTCGTTATATCTCTCTTCATCGGTCGCGCCGGGTAGCACCAGGCTGCCATGTCCGCCATCAGGGTATTCATCGTACACCCAGGCCGTTCTTCCGGGGAGTCCGTCAGCAAATATCTTTATTCCGGCGACTTTGACCCATTCATCATCAGCCCCCGCGTATAATACGGCGTTCTGTACTCCCTCCTTAAGGTCCGCAAAAGACAGCGCCCCGTACTCACCGAAGAGCAGTAAATAATTAACTCTTAAAGTCAGCCCGCCCTCGCTTAACAGCTCGTTGTAGATACCTATGCACTCCACATCCATCAGCCCGCCTCCGCCCGGGCCGAGGGCCCCATCGGTAATGCAGGTAATACCAAGCGAGTTAAGCTCTTGGACCGCCGCGACTATTGCTGCTCTCTTCTCGCCCTTTGTTATCGGAGGGGTTATTTTCGATACAAGGCCCATGGCCGGCAGCTCTTTGAGCATGCCTGTAGGCTCTCCCGTGTCCTGGTCTTTGACTATCTCACCGCCCGATGGAAGCGACGTATCTCTGTCGATTCCCGCCAGCTGGAGCGCCTTGCTGTTTACCCACAGGTTATGACCGGAAAAATCCAGCAGACAAACGGGATTGCCGGGCGATACAGGGTCCAGATCCCACCTTGTCGGCAGCCTTCCCGGCTCTTTTATCAACTCCTCGAGGATTATCGATTTCCAGCGCTGGCCCGTTATCCACTGGCCTGGCTTGGCATTCTTAGCCTTCTCTGCGACCAGCCCAACTATCTGCGCAATCGAGCCTGCTTCTCCCAGATCAAGCTCCTCAGATACCCTAGTGTTCCCAAACCATGCGGCATGTATGTGCGTATCAATGATGCCCGGCAGCACCGTTTTGCCGGCAAGGTCGACAACCTTCGTACCTGCGCCAACAACAGAAATAACCTCTTCGTCAGTACCAACGACGGAAAAACGGTCGCCTGTGATAGCCACCGCCTGCTTTATGGAAAAGTCTCTATCTACGGTAACCACGTGGCCACCGGTCAAAACCATATCAGCCAATGTTTGGGTCAAAATGTACCTCCCATGCTACTTGACGGGAATCGTTAGCGCCGTGCTACCGGATCGACGACGCTGTTCCATTTAATGTCCTCGATATCAAAGACGGGCCCGTCCTGGCACACCCTCTTGAGTCCAGCGTTTGTTTCGATGGTACAGCCGTAGCACACGCCCCAGCCGCAGCCCATCATCTGCTCCAGGCACACCTGTGCCGGCTTGCCGCTGAGCATGGCCATTTCGGCAGCTATCGCGCGGTACATCGGCAGCGGGCCACAGATAAACACCTGGTCGGTGGCACGTGAAAGCCCGGCAAGGACATCCGTCACCACTCCTTTGTGTCCCTTGGACCCATCCTCGGTCACAAAGGCTACGTTAAGCCCCCTGGATACAGCCTGGGCCAGCTCGGCTTCGGGATACAGGTGCGCCACACTCTTACATCCGATAAGCAGCGTCGTTTCATGCCCGCGTACCAGAGCGTAATCGGCAAGCGCCACAGTGGGGGCAACACCCATGCCGCCGGCGACAAGCAGCAGCCTCTTCGACGCGGGAGCAACAGAGAATCCGTTGCCCAAGGGACCCAGGATGTCTACTTCATCTCCCGCTTTGCGATCAGAAAGCCACTGCGTGCCCTGACCCACGACGGCGTACAGCAGCGCCACCCTGTTGCCATCGACGCGATGCACGCTGAACGGCCGCCTCAGCAGCGGCGTATCCGACCCGCTATCCCTGCACAGCGTCATGACGAACTGGCCTGCCACTACGGTTGAAGCTATCCGCCCACAATCCAGCCACATCAGATAGCCCCCGGCCATCACCTCATCGTTCGATATGACGGGTGATACAATCTGTTCCATCTATATCCCCCTGTGATACTCCTGCAGCGATTTTACCTCATCCTTGCCCTGTTTGTAAGCGGCTATGCCCTTGGCCGCTGCTGCCGCCGCCGCAAGCGTCGTTATGTAGGACACCTTGTACTTGATGGCCGCCTTGCGAATGTAGGAGTCGTCGTACTGGCTCATCTTGCCGCTGGGCGTGTTTATCACCAGCTGGATTTCGCCGTTCATGATGGCGTCGGCCACGTTGGGCCTGCCCTCGTGCATCTTCAAGATATGTTCCGACTCGATACCATGCTCTCCCAGGTACCTGTGCGTTCCCTCGGTGGCCACGATTCTGAAGCCCATGTCCACAAGCCGCTTGGCCGTATCCTCCAGTATCGGTCCCTTCTTGTTGGCCACGGTTATCAGCACCGTTCCCGATGTGGGCAGGTGCTGCTTGGCCGCCTCCTGCGCCTTGTAGAAGGCCATACCGAACGACTCGGCTATGCCCAGCACTTCGCCGGTGGAGCGCATCTCAGGCCCCAGAACCGGGTCCACCTCGGGGAACATGGGGAAGGGGAACACCGATTCCTTGACGCCAACGTGCGGTATTTCTTTAAGCGCCGTATCGACCGCAGACAGATCCTTACCCAGCATGAGCTGAGTTGCGATTCGCGCCATCGATACATTACATACCTTGGAAACCAGCGGCACCGTGCGCGAAGCGCGTGGATTGGCCTCAAGCACGTATACCTTGTCGTTTGCTATGGCATACTGCATGTTCATCAGCCCGACCACGTTGAGGTTGTTGGCAATTTTCTTGGTATATTCGTTGATGGTATCGATGTGCTTATGTGGCAGGCTCACCGGCGGTATGGCGCAGGCAGAGTCGCCGGAGTGAATTCCGGCAAGCTCTATATGCTCCATCACCGCGGGCACGTATGCAGTATTGCCGTCGGCGATGGCGTCTGCCTCGGCCTCGATGGCGTCTTCAAGGAACTTGTCGATCAGTATCGGCCTGTCCGGCGTGACTCCCACCGCAGCTGCCATATACTGCTCCAGCATTTCCTCATCGTAGACCACCTCCATGCCGCGTCCGCCCAGCACGTAGGACGGCCGCACCATCAGCGGGTAGCCGATCTTGTCGGCGACCTTCCTGGCCTCATCTATATTGATCGCCATTCCCGACTGTGGCATGGGGATGTCCAGCGCCTCCATCTTCTGGCGGAAGCGGTCCCTGTCCTCGGCGAAGTCGATCGTCTCGGGAGAGGTGCCCAGTATGGTAACGCCCGCCTCCTCCAGTTCCGCGGCCAGGTTGAGCGGGGTCTGCCCACCGAACTGGGCGATCACGCCCATCGGCTTCTCCTTTTCGTAGATGCTCAACACATCTTCCACTGTAAGAGGCTCGAAGTATAGCTTGTCAGACGTATCGTAGTCAGTCGATACAGTCTCCGGGTTGCAGTTGACCATGATGGTCTCGTAACCCATATCGCGCAGCGTAAAGGCGGCGTGCACGCAGCAGTAGTCGAACTCGATTCCCTGGCCGATGCGGTTAGGTCCGCCGCCCAGTACCATCACCTTCTTGTTGCTAGTTACAGTTGTAGTATCCGGCGCGTTGTACGTGGAGTAGTAGTAGGCGGCGTTTTCCACGCCGCTGACCGGTACCGCATCCCACGCTTCCGTCAGTCCGGCGGCGAGGCGCTGCTTTCTTATCTGCTTTTCGGGAACATTGAGTATCATGGCCAGGTACTTATCGGCAAAACCGTCTTTCTTGGCTCTGATAAGCAGGTCATCCGGCAGTGGCCTGCCCTTGTATTTGAGCACCTCCTCCTCGAGTTCAACCAGCTCCTTCATCTGCTCTATGAACCATTGCTTGATATAGGTCAGCTTGAACAGGTCATCGACGCTGGCGCCCTTGCGCAGCGCCTCGTACATAATGAACTGGCGCTCGCTGGTGGGCTCTTTCAGCATGTCCATTAATTCGTCGAGCGGCTTAGCATTGAAATCCCTGGCAAACCCCAGCCCGTGGCGTCCGTTCTCCAGCGAGCGTATCGCCTTCTGGAAGGCCTCCTTGTAGTTCTTGCCGATGCTCATCACCTCGCCCACAGCTCGCATCTGGGTGCCCAGCTTGTCCATTGCGCCCTTGAACTTCTCGAATCCCCAGCGGGGGAACTTGACCACAACATAGTCGCCGGAGGGAGTGTACTTCTCCAGCGTTCCGTCGCGCCAGTAGGGAATCTCGTCCATGGTCAGTCCTCCCGCCAGCTTGGCGGAGATGAGGGCGATTGGAAATCCTGTCGCTTTAGAGGCAAGTGCCGAAGAACGCGACGTCCTGGGATTGATTTCGATAACAACCACGCGGCCCGTCTCGGGATCGTGGGCAAACTGTATGTTGGTGCCTCCGATGACCTGAATGGCCTCCACTATTCTGTAGGAGTACTCCTGGAGCTTGGCCTGCAGCTCAAGTGCTATGGTCAGCATCGGCGCGGTGCAGTAGGAATCGCCGGTGTGAACGCCCATCGCATCCACGTTCTCTATGAAACAGACGGTGATCATCTGGTTTTTGGAATCGCGCACCACCTCAAGCTCCAGCTCCTCCCAGCCCAGCACCGACTCCTCAACCAGTATCTGTCCGATGAGGCTGGCCGCGATGCCGCGGTTGGCCACTATGCGCAGCTCCTCCACGTTGTACACCAGCCCGCCGCCGGTGCCACCCATCGTATAAGCGGGGCGGATCACCACCGGATAGCCAAGTTCGGAGGCTATCCTCTCCGCATCCTCCACACTGTAGACGGCGGTGCTCCTGGGCATCTCGATATCCAGCTTTTTCATCGTCTCCTTAAACGCTATCCTGTCCTCACCGCGCTCGATGGCGTCCACCTGTACACCGATCACCCTGACCCCGTACTTGTCCAGTGCGCCGGACTTGGCCAGTTCCGAACTTAAGTTCAATCCCGACTGACCACCGAGGTTGGGCAGCAGCGCATCGGGGCGCTCCTTTTCGATGATCTTTACCATGGCATCGTGAGTCAGCGGTTCGATGTATGTCACGTCCGCCATGCCCGGATCAGTCATGATTGTGGCCGGGTTTGAGTTGACCAGCACGATCTCGTAGCCCAGCGCGCGCAGCGCCTTGCAGGCCTGCGTCCCGGAATAGTCAAACTCGCAGGCCTGCCCGATCACTATCGGGCCGGAACCGATGATCATTACCTTCTTGATGTCCTCGCGGCGAGCCATTTGCACCTCCAGATTGTTTGTTGATATATGCTATTCCATTCAAAGAGTATCCCGCTATTCTGTTACGATTTACCCAGATATTCCGATACAGAAAGAACGCTGTACATCCGGCTGCCGCCGCTGAGCGCCTCGACGGCAACGCGCGCCGTATCCAGCGAGGTGAAACACGGTATGCGCCTTTCGGCGGCGGTGCGGCGGATAGCGATGCCGTCCCTCATCGGTACAGCACCCTCGGTAAGCGTGTTCACAAGCGCATCGACGGTGCCGTTGTTGATGACATCCACCACGTTGGGATGAACCCCGCTCAATATCTTGCTTATCATGGTTACCGGCAGACCGACGGCCTTTATCATGGCCGCCGTCCCCTCAGTGGCATACAGCCTGTATCCCAGAGCCGCCAGCCGCTTTATCATCGGCAGCGCCTCCGACTTATCCCTGTCGGCAATGGAAAGCAGAACGCCGCCCTTTTCCGGCAGCATCAGGCCCGCCGCCATCAGCGCTTTCACCAGAGCCGCCTTGAAGCTGCGGTCGATGCCCATCACCTCACCGGTGGACTTCATCTCCGGCCCGAGGTAGGTATCTACACCGGCCAGCTTGGACATGGAGAAGACGGGGGCCTTGATCGCCACCAGCCTACGGCTCTTCCACAACCCGGTCTCATATCCCTGGTCTTTGAGGCTCTCGCCCAGCATTATGTTGGTGGCTACCTGCACCATGGGCACACCGGTCACCTTGGACAGGAAGGGAACTGTGCGGCTGGAGCGCGGGTTCACCTCGAGCACATATACCGATCCGCTCTCGAAGGAATCGGCCTCGCCGGGAACGATGACGTACTGGATATTCATCAGCCCTCTAACGTTCAACTCCAGCCCGATGCGCACGGTGAAGTCGACGATCATCTCCGCCTCCTGCATGGTCAGCTTGAGCGCGGGATAGACCGCCATGGAGTCGCCGCTGTGCACTCCGGCGCGCTCGATGTGTTCCATTATGCCGGGGATGAGCACGCGCTCGCCGTCGCAGATGGCATCCACTTCGACTTCCTTGCCGCGCAGGTACTTATCCACAAGCACCGGATGCTCACTGCCTAAGTCGACCGCCATAGATATATAGCGCACCAGCTCGGATGCGTTGTGCACTATCTCCATGGCGCGGCCGCCGAGCACGTAGCTGGGGCGTACCAGCACCGGATAGCCGATTAGCTGCGCCGTGTTCAGTGCCTCCTCGACAGATGATACCGCTGCACCGGGCGGCTGCGGTATGCCAAGCCTGCTGAGCACCTCCTCGAACCTGCCCCTGTCCTCAGCCAGGTCGATGGCCTCGGCGCTGGAGCCGAGCAGCCCCATGTTGCTGCGGGAGATGGGCCCCGCCAGGTTGATGGCAGTCTGCCCGCCGAACTGAGCGATGGACGGCGGGGCGTCGGCCGGCTCATCGGTCACCGCCTCGTTCTCCAGAATATCGCGCACACTCTCCTCGTCGAGCGCCTCGAAGTAGAGCCTGTCACTGGTATCAAAATCGGTAGATACCGTCTCGGGATTGGAGTTGATCATTATGCTCTGCACCCCGGCACGCTGCAGCGCCCATGCCGAGTGCACGCTGCAGTAGTCGAACTCGATGCCCTGTCCGATGCGGATGGGCCCGGAACCGATAGTGACCGCCTTCCTGTCACCGGTGGGCTCGGCCTCGTTTTCGCTCTCATAGGTGCTGTAGAAGTAGGGCGTTTCGGCGGCGAACTCGGCGGCGCAGGTGTCGACAGTCTTGTACACCGGCTTGATGCCCCACTGCTTGCGCAGCGTGCGCACCTGCTCCGGCAGCCTGTCCGCCAGCGTCGCTATCTGCACGTCGGAAAAGCCCAGCCGCTTCGCCTTGAGCATCAGCTCCGGAGTCAGTTTGCTTGCCAGCAGCTCTTTTTCCATGTCGATGATGTTCTGCAGCTTGTCCATGAACCAGCGGTCTATCTTTGTCTCATCGCAGAGATGCTCCACGGTGCTGCCTCGGCGTAGTGCCGCCATCAGCGCCCACAGCCTCATGTCGTGCGGGCCCAGGGGATACTCGTCCTTCCACGCCGGGTCCTCCCACAGCAGCGACTTGTTACCTATCTCCAGGGAGCGCACTGCCTTCTGCAGCGCCGCCTCGAAGTTGCGGTCTATGGCCATCACCTCGCCGGTGGCCTTCATCTGGGTGCCCAGGATGCGGTCCCCCAGTGCGAACTTGTCGAATGGCCAGCGCGGTATCTTGACCACGCAGTAGTCCAGCGCCGGTTCGAAGGCGGCGGTTGTCTTGCCGGTGACCTTGTTGGTTATCTCGTCCAGCCGCTTGCCTACTGCTATCTTGGCGGCGACGCGGGCGATGGGATAGCCGGTAGCCTTACTGGCCAGTGCCGACGAGCGGCTGACACGCGGGTTGACCTCGATCACGTAGTACGGAGGCAGACCTTTCAGGTCGGTTCCGCTGGGAGCCAGTGCCAGCTGTACATTGCAGCCCCCCTCGATGCCGAGGGCGCGGATTATCTTCAGGCTGGCCGTTCTCAGCATCTGGTACTCGCGGTCGGTGAGTGTCTGGCTGGGGGCCACTACTATGCTGTCGCCGGTGTGCACCCCCATGGGATCGATGTTCTCCATGTTGCAGATGGTGATGCAGGTATCGGCGCTGTCGCGCATCACCTCGTACTCGATCTCCTTCCAGCCGACAACGCTATGCTCCACCAGAATCTGGTGCACCGGGCTGACGGCAAGCCCGGTGGTGGCAACCGCCTCGAACTCCTCCATACTGCGCGCATGTCCGCCGCCGCTTCCGCCGAGGGTGTAGGCGGGGCGTATCACCGCCGGCAACCCGATCTGCTTGAGCGCTGCACGGGCCTCATCCATGTTTCTAGCGATTACGCTGTCCAGCACCGGCTCGCCGATCTCGATGAGCATCTTCTTGAACAGGTCGCGGTCCTCGGCGCGCTGGATGGTGTCTATAGGTGTGCCCAGCACACAAACGTTGTATTTATCCAGAATCCCAGCGTTGGCAACGTCGACCGCTAAATTTAAGCCGGTCTGGCCGCCCAGCGTCGGCAGCAGCCCGTCGGGACGCTCGCGCTCGATGATGCGGGCGACGACCTCGACGGTGAGAGGCTCGATATACACCCTGTCGGCGATGCCCTCATCGGTCATTATCGTCGCCGGATTGGAGTTGACCAGCACCGACGTTATGCCCTCCTCTCGCAGAGCGCGGCATGCCTGCGTGCCGGCGTAGTCGAACTCCGCCGCCTGGCCGATAACTATCGGGCCGGAACCT
>Ga0209536_100008452_pt1 | contig 15431 bp, 11 predicted proteins | sample DeeMarSeWOR28_12_FD_187461 | JGI IMG/M metagenome (GOLD analysis project Ga0209536, IMG submission 187461) | Marine sediment microbial communities from White Oak River estuary, North Carolina - WOR-2-8_12 (SPAdes) (version 2) | ecosystem: Environmental > Aquatic > Marine > Intertidal zone >...
GCAGTATGGTCCCCTTTAACCGGCCCGGCTTCAGGGAAAAACTGAAAAAGGTCGACAAACAGATGGGACCGTCCAGCCTGGCCAGGGCACTCATGGTCCTCCGTAACGACCTGGGCGAGCTGTCGGGAAAAACCGCGGTCATCAATGCCCTCCTGGGACAGCCGTTGCTGGAAGAAGGCGTGACCCCGACCACAAACCGGATCTACCTGATCCGCCACGGCGAGCACGGCAAGACCATTCTCAGCGAAGATCAAATTCTGGTCACCTTCCCCGTCGAATTCCTTTCCGACATGACCATTGTGGACACGCCGGGCACCAATGCGGTGATCCGGCGGCACGAGGACATCACCACCCATTTTGTCCCCCGCTCGGACCTGGTCCTGTTCGTCACCTCCGCTGACCGGCCTTTCACCGAAAGCGAGCGGGCTTTCCTGGAACAAATCCGTGATTGGGGGAAAAAGGTAATATTGATCGAACCGACAGGCCATCCAGGCGGTATGATGTCAGAGGGAATTGTAAAAGATATTCGATTTGGCAGCTCAGTAGTAATTGGTGGAATTGCCAGGGAAATATATACTGCTATCGAACATTATTATAATCGCAAACCAGATTTCAACTCCTATGGATGGTTTTCTAATTATGAGCCACACGTCGCGGAAAAAATAATCGAATATTTTTTGAAGCAGGAAGAAAACATCCGGGTTATCCGAAAGACAAGAATCAGGGAAAGGGAGGGGGTAATCAAGAAAGGGGCAACAATAAAAACCGTAATACTGGAAAATGGTCTGGAAATCCACGCAAAGATCTTTATAGATGCTTCCATTGAGGTCACCTGTTGCATTTTGCAGGTGTAAGCACTGAAACGATACGTGAAGGAAACCAAAAGTATCATGAAATAAAAAACGGAATTCAAACGGAAAATACTTATCGGCAATTCGAAGTAAAGGTTGATCCTTATATTATCCCCGGAAATCCAGAGAGTGGTTTAATTCCGACCATTCAGGAGGGCGCTATTGGTGAATTTGCAGCACCTGACAAACACATTCAGGGCTATTGTTTTCGACTGGTACTAACAAAGGAACCTCACAATATGATGCCCATAACTAAACCCGAAAACTATGATCCATTTACCTACGAAATATATCGCAGATATCTTATGGCAGGAGGCAGGCTATTCTATCCAATCGGTAGCCGACCGGGTGGGAAAACCGACCTCGGTAGCTGGCATGATCTTTCTGCTAATTTATATGGGGAGAATTGGGCATATCCTTCAGGAAGTTACTATGTTCAGGACAGCATAATTGCCTATCATAAGGATTTTACCCTGGGATTGATATGGTTCCTACAACATGATCCTGAAATCGATGAAGAAACACGAAAGAACTGGGCAGGGTGGGGTTTATGCAAAGATGAATATGTTGATAATGATGGCTGGCCCAGGCGACTTTACATCCGTAGTGCCCGGCGGATGGTCTCTGATTATATAATTACCGAACATCACACAAAAAGGGACAATGAAGAAATTGTTGATGATCCTGTCGCCATTGCCTGGTGGCCACCTGATACACATCATGCCAGAAGAATTGTTAAAGATGGCTTTGCTTACAATGAAGGATTTGTTTTTGGCGGTGACGATTGGCGGCCATTCGGAATTTCATGGAAAGCCCTGGTACCAAAAAGTCATGAGTGCACAAATCTCATCACACCGACCTGCATAGCATCCAGTTATGTCGCTTACGGTGCCATCCGCATTCTTCCAACATTTATGATTTTAGGACAGAGTGCCGGTTGTGCTGCTGTACTTACGATAGATGAAAAATCCACATTTCAAGATATTGATTATCTCCAACTGAAGGAAAATTTATTGGACTGTGGACAAATACTTGAAATACCGAACAACTGGTTGGAGTACATTCAATCTGAAAAATGAGTTTACATAAGACTTTACTTCACAAGTGTTATTTAAATGGATTGAAGTTTTTAAATTGCCCAAAAGATATGGTATAATGAAAACAACTCGGCGGATATTTTTTTTAGGAAGTTTGGTAATGTCCCAAGTACTTGTCTCCAGGTCATTTTGCCAGGAATTGGATATCAATCCTTTACTTACGCACCCATGGGTAGATTCCGTATTTGAATCCATGAGCATAACTGAACGGATCAACCAATTGCTGATATTGGGCATTGATGAAAATAAACTGGATGAAACCGATTTACCATCCACGTTTGGAGGATTTTATCTTTATCAGAAACAACCTGAGATTCATTCGGCATTGGTGAATTCGATACAGGAGCAAACCATTGTGCCTTCCATTGTTTTTTCGATGAATGAAAGTGGATTGGGAATTCCAATTGACGGAATAATCCAGTGGAACTCTCCCGATGAATTGGCATCAATTGCAGAACCACATTTATTTTATGAAACTGGTAAAGCAATTGGTAAGCATTGCGTGGCATTCGGAATTCATGGTCCCATTACGCCTAGTGATATTCAAATTAACAAAGATGCAGCAGGAATTGATTGGAGGTTATCTGAAATCAATCAGGGTTTGATCGATCAGCATATTTTGCCATATGGATACCTGAAAATCCGGCCATTCTATGAATTGCCTACTCAGAATTTATCTATTCGTGATCTTCAGGATATGATCGTCATTGATCCTCATGATATCCCCGATATTCATGCGATAGTGCAGGAAGCGCTATCACAGGGGCAGCTTGATCTGCAGGAACTGGAAGCAAAGAGTAAAAAAATTCTTGCGTTAAAATTATGGGCCGGATTGGATAAGAGAATCCCTATTACAAAGGATTTATGGTATAAGGAATTGCATAATCGCATGGATCTACTGGTAAAGCATGAACTCACCAGGGCGGCACTTGTCGTATTAATAAATGAACGGAATTTAATCCCTGTTCATCACCTAGAAAACATCAAAATAGCCAGTCTTACCATAGGAAAGGAAAATAATGCCGTATTCCAGGATTATCTGGATAATTATACACGGGTGGATCATTTTCAGGCAAGCTATTATGCTTCGGATATGCAGTTTTCCGATTTATGGACAAAGCTCAATGAATATGATCTTATCATTGCTGGGGTTTACGAATCCCCATTTCTAAAAGCGCCATTAAATGGAACAGAAAGCTATGTGATATTCCAGGAATGGTTAAATGAATCAGGAAAATGTATCCTCACATATTTTGGTGACCCACAAATACTAAATGGTAATAATTCAATTTTAAAGAATAGAACATTAATACTGTCCAGAAAGGACGATAATCTAAATAACTCACTTGTACCTCAATTGATTTTTGGCGGAATAGGAGCAGATGGAATTATACCTGTTATGTTAGGGGAATTTCCGGAGGATTATGGAATTCAGCTGGATCATGTCGGAAGATTTAGTTATTTAAATCCCGAAGCAGCAGGATTAGATGGAAATATATTGATAAAAATTGATTCTATTGTAGAAATGGCAATCAAAGAAAAAGCCATTCCGGGATGTGAGATATTGGTAGCAAAAGACAGCAAAGTTATTTTTAAAAGATCATATGGCTTCCATACCTACGACAGTCTTCGGCAAGTGACAGATAATGATCTTTATGACCTGGCGTCAGTGACCAAGGTTTCAGGTGCTTTACCTGCACTTATGAAATTGTATCAGGAGGGCAAATTTGATCTTGAAGCCAACCTGGGGACCTACCTGAAATACTATAAACGCGGAAATAAAAAAAAGCTGACCTTCCGTGAAATTCTAGCCCATCAGGCGGGCTTATACCCTTATATCGTATACTGGCAAACTGCGATTAAGAAAAATGGTAAATACAAGAGGAAAACACTTAATACAGCTTCAAATGAAGATTATCAGTATGAAATAGCTCCAGGATTATATTTGCATAAAGACTACAAGAAAAAAATTTACAAACAGATAAGAAAATCAAAACTGGGGGAGAAAAAATACCTGTATTCCGGATTATCTTTTTTGCTTTACCCGGATATCGTAGAGGCCATAACCGGAGAAGATTTTCAGGACTATATATCCAAAAATTTTTATGATCCACTTGGGGCATATTCCATCACCTATAATCCCTTGGATAAATTTCCTTTGGATCAGATTGTACCGACAGAATACGATTCATTGTTTCGTAAACTACAGATTCATGGCACGGTGCATGATGAAGCTGCAGTCATGTTGGAGGGTGTGTCCACCAATGCCGGATTATTTGCCAATGCCAATGACCTGGCCAAACTTTACCAGATGTACTGTAATTACGGAACATTTGGAGGTCGTGAATACCTCAACGAAGAAACTGTAAAGGAATTTACACGTTGCCAGTTCCCAGAAAATGGAAACCGGCGGGCGCTTGGTTTTGATCGTCCATTACCGGAGCCCCATGAGAATGGTAATACAGCCATTGCTACTAGTCAATTAAGTTTTGGTCATACTGGTTTTACAGGAACATTTGTCTGGGCAGATCCTGTATATAATTTGGTTTATATCTTTCTATCCAACAGGGTGTATCCGACCAGGAAAAATTCCAAATTATACGATATGAATGTACGGACCAATATTCAACAGGTCATTTACGACGCCATGATCACGGATTAAGCAAGCTAATAATTTTTAATCTATTGTAGTCAAATTGAAATTTTAAGGAGTAACCAAAATGAAATATCAATAAATATGTTATCGTCAGACAGTGTTTAAGATGCTTTTAACAATTCTTTTTACAGTATATTTTATTTAAATTGACCGGCTGAAACAGTGAGTTGAGAAATAACAAAATTATATATCATGAAAGAAAAATCAAGGAGGGAATTTATTAAATCTACCGGAACAGCAGCTCTGGGAGGAGCCATTGCATTAAATATTGGATTGCCAAAATCATCATTTGCAATGAACAGCGATACGCTTAAAGTTGGGCTGATTGGCTGTGGCGGAAGAGGTACAGGTGCAGCAAACCAGGCGCTAAATGCAGATCCAAATGTGGTACTCACCCATATGGCGGATATATTTGAAGACCGTCTGGAACAATCTCATGCTAATTTAGTACAACGTCATGGAGATAAAGTAAAGGTGGATAAATCAACAAAATTTCTTGGATTTGATGGAGCTAAAAGTGTGATTGACTCAGATATCGATGTAGTAATTTTAACAACACCACCTTATTTTAGGCCACAGCAATTGGAAATGGCAGTAGCTGCCGGTAAGCATATTTTTTGCGAAAAACCAATGGCTGTGGATGCGCCTGGTATACGACGAGTATTGGAAGCAGCTAAAAAGGCAAAAGAAAAAAATCTATCGTTGGTTTCGGGCTTTTGCTGGAGATATCATACAGGAAAGAGGGAGACGTTTAGTCGGATACTGGATGGCGCGATTGGGAATGTACATACTGTTTATAATACCTATAATACGGGTGGATTATGGTTAAGAGATGTGGAGCCAGACTGGTCGCCTATACGCAAAAAAATGAGAAACTGGCTATATTATAATTATATATCCGGTGATCACATCGTGGAGCAGGCGATTCACAGCATCGATATGATGTCATGGGCGCTTGGAGATATCAAGCCCGTAAGCGCTACTGGCACCGGTGGACGTCAGAGTAGAACAGGTGAGGAATACGGGAATATCTATGATCATTTTGCCATCGTCTATGAATATGAAAACGGTGTAAAAGGATTTCATTTCAGTCGACAACAAAAGGATTGTTCCAACAGCTATGGCGTGGAAATGATGGGAGATAAAGGACATAGTATTGTCGATTGTATTCGGGGTAGGCATACCATACAAGGAGTAGAGGATTGGAGGTTCCGTGGAGAAGATAATGATATGTACCAGCAAGAGCACGATGAACTTTTTGCTTCCATCAGGAATGGGAAACCCATGAATGATGGTGAATGGATGGCACAAAGCACTATGTTGGGCATCATGGGTAGAATGGTTGCCTATACAGGTCAGACCATTACCTATGAGGAGGCATTGAATTCCCAGGAAAAAATTGGACCGGATGTAATTACGGATTCAACGGAATTTGCAGATCCGCCCGTAGCACAACCAGGTATAACTAAATTCATTTGATGGAAATATGAAGAGAAAAGAATTTTTGAAATTAACAGCCGGCGTAGCAGCCGGTTCGTTTGTCTCACCAGGTATATTTGGCGGTACATTAAGCCCTAAAAACAAACTTGGCATCAAAAAGAGCCTGAAATTTGGAATGGTCAAGGAAGACCTTTCCATCATGGATAAATTCAAATTATTGAAAGACCTTGGTTTTCATGGAGTTGAATTGGATAGTCCCAATGATTTGAATAAAAAGGAAATACTGGAAGCCAGAGATAAAACAGGTCTATTAATACCAGGCACTGTAAATTCTGTTCACTGGAAATCGCCGCTTTCAGATCCTGATCCAAACGTCAGGGAAATCTGTGTGGAATCTATGATAACAGCGCTGAGGGATACAAAGGAATATGGAGGAAATACAGTATTACTGGTGCCCGCTGTGGTAAGTGAAAAGGTTTCCTACGATGATGCTTATCGTCGGTCGCAGGAAGAAATCAAAAAATTATTACCGGTTGCAGCGGAAACCGGGGTAAAAATCGCCATTGAAAACGTGTGGAATAATTTCCTTATCAGTCCGATGGAAGCGGCAAGGTACATCGATGAATTTGAAAGTGATATGATTGGCTGGTATTTTGACGTTGGGAATATCGTTCGCTATGGCTGGCCGGAACAATGGATCAAAATTCTCGGCAAACGAATTTTAAAACTGGACATCAAGGAGTACAGCCGTAAGAAGCAACAGGAAGAAGGGATATGGAAGGGATTTGATGTAAAACTTACCGATGGAGATTGCAATTGGCCAGTTGTGATGGATGCTTTGGAAGAAATCAAATACAGTGGCGGATGGGGATCTGCCGAAGTACCAGGTGGTGATAGAAACAGGCTGCAGGAAATTTCAGAACGCATGGATAAGATTTTTAATAGTTAAGTTGCTTATTCCTGTCACTGGCGTAATTTCTCAAACTTTAACAAAGAACTTTAAATTTTTTTCAACATGCTTGACTTAGGTTTTGTAAGTGCAATTCTGGCGGAAAAGTCATTTGAAGAAGTCATTGACTTTGCTGCCGAAAATAAGTTCAAATGTGTGGAAATCATGTGCTGGCCTAAGGGCAAAGCGGAACGTAGGTATGCCGGGGTAACACACATTGATGTTGATAATTTGGATCATGAGAGAATTAAGCAAATTCAAACATATTTAACATCAAAAAAAATATACATTTCCGGATTGGGGTATTATCCGAATCCACTGGATCCTGATAAGGAGCAATCAAAAGTGTACATCGATCATATAAAAAAGGTAGTCAGTGCGGCAGCAAAATTGGGAATACCAGTTGTCAATACATTTATTGGTCGCGATCCGACAAAAAATGTTGCTTACAACCTGGACATGTTTGCAGAAAAGTGGCCCGAGATTATAAATCATGCAGAACAGCTGGGCATCAACATCGGAATTGAAAATTGCCCGATGTTTTTCACTAACGATGAATGGCCCGGAGGAAAAAACCTGGCAACTTCACCAAAAATTTGGGATAAAATGTTTGAGATCATTCCCAATAAAAATTTTGGATTGAATTATGATCCATCTCATATGATCTGGCAGCATATGGACGAGATCAAGCCTATTTATCAATATAAAGATCGCCTTCACCATATACATCTCAAGGATGTGAAAGTGTATAAAGACAAACTCAATCGGGTAGGCATTATGGCTAATCCATTGGAATATCATACACCAAAGCTACCTGGTTATGGGGATGTGCGATGGGGCGATTTCTTTTCGGCACTGACAGAAGTCGGTTATCGCGGACCAACATGTATCGAGGTGGAAGACCGGGCATTTGAGAATTCAGAGGATGACATCAAAACATCCATATTAACCAGCAGGAATTACCTGAGTCAGTTTCTGGTTTTATAATCTTTTGAACAAGAATGATTTTCCACGAAGCAATAGATGCTCATGCCTGATTTACCACAATTAGGGTTGAATCCACGTTTACAAAAGGAATTTGAATCTCTGGATATTGATTTTCCCAGTATTGCCAGGGTGATTAAGGAGCATAAGGAGTTATATGAAATTCAGAATGATGTCGGTATTTTTAAAGCAGAAATCACGGGAAATATGAGGTTTATGGCTGAATCCAGGCGTGATTATCCTGCCGTTGGGGATTGGGTAGAAGTTACAGTTTTTGATGATAATCAGGCAATCATTCATCGCATTTTACCACGATTTAGCTTATTGGAAAGGCAATCTGTAGGGACTTATAGTGAAAAGCAGCTCATTGCAACGAATATCGATAAGGCATTTATCGTACAGTCAGTCGATCGCGATTTTAACCTGAATCGCCTGGATCGTTATTTTGTTATCGCCCATAATGGTGATATCATTCCTGTTATATTGCTGAATAAAGTTGACTTGATTTCAAAGCGAGAACTTGAAGTAATCAAACAAAAAGTGACAGAGAGGTTACCTGATGCACTTGTTTTTATGACCAGTACAATCACTGGTGATGGTTTACAAGAACTTATGAATTTCTTACAAAGAGGGGAAACTTACTGTTTTTTGGGTTCCTCAGGTGTGGGTAAAACTTCTATTATAAATTATCTGGCAGGAGAGGATAAACTATATACAAAGGAAATCAGTGATGCGACTAAGAAAGGTAAACATGCCACCACAAGGCGGGAGCTCTTACTTCTGGATAATGGAAGCATCCTGATCGATACTCCTGGGATGAGGGAAATTGGGATGACAGAAAGTGGGCATGGACTGGAGATAACCTTTAATCAAATTGTCGAACTGGCGAAGGAATGCAAATTTACCGATTGTAGCCATACGGATGAACCCGGATGTAAAATTCTCGAAGCAATAGAAGCAGGATTGGTCAGTGATCAGGAATTATTGAATTATAAAAAGCTGGAAAGGCAATCCATGCGCTTTAGCGAATCTATTGCTGAAAAACGAAAGAAAGACAAGTCATTTGGGAAAATGATTAAAGAAATCATGAAAACCAAAAAGAAAAATAAGTAATGATAGACCAAAATTGAATTTATGTCAGCTTTCATGAGTGAATCCAGATTTTACATTGTGTTCTTTTGCACATTATTTTTATCAGATCTTTTAATGGCCCAGGACCTGGTGATTTTGCCGAATGGGCATTCTCACAATGATTACACGCGCAACAGACCACTTTACGATGCGTTGAGCTTCGGATTTACGAGCATTGAAGTAGATGTTTATTGGCATGAAGGCAGAATGGTAGTTACGCATGATGATGAGCACCTGAATGAAAAACCTACGATCCAGGAATTGTATCTCGATCCACTGAAATCGATCATACAAAAAAATAATGGTCATATTTATAATAATGATCAAACCCAGCTGGTGCTTATGGTAGACCTAAAATCGGAAAAGGTTTCAACATATGTTGCTTTGAAGAGTATATTTTCATCTTATACTGATATCATCGAATGGTACGAGGCTGGTAAATTAATTCGTGGACCAGTAAAAGTCTTGCTTTCAGGTGGACCACCTATCGATATCATTCAGCGTGAAAATAATAGGTACTTCTATGTCGATGGAGCGATCGATCAATGGGGAGAAGATTATCCTGTAGCTTTAATGCCGAGAGCAAGTACGAATTACAGGGATTATTTTACATGGTATGGTAAAGGAGATATACCAAAAGAAGAGGAGGAAAAGCTTCGCGAATTAATTCAACTAGCGCATAACAACAACAGGAAGGTGCGGTTTTGGGGATGCCCTAATAAAGTGGAAGTCTGGAAGAAACTAATGGACGAGGGTGCTGATTGGATCAATGTGGATGATCTACAAGGATTTAGTGAATATTACAAACAACGAATAAACAAAAATTAATCAGGAGGCATGATCCAGCTTCTTAATTGACTTCCGGTCAGGGCGCCAAATCCGCCAACAAGGCCTCCGATTATAGCGGTAATCAAGATTAACAGGAAATTATTCGGAAGTGAAAATATCCCGGCAACTCGTCGGGTAAGAATAGAATCCGTTTCCATATCAATGAAAACTGCCAACAAAAACCAAAGAATTGCTATGCCAAGAAAGCCGGCAATAAAGGATGAAATCCCATTGGAAGAAATTATAAAGCTGATCAGGAAGCTGGCAATGACCACGGACCACCACGGGAGCATAAACTGAAAGAGGTAAGCGAGGACTGCAGTAAATCCGATCTTTAATATCACTTTAAAACTGGTCATTATTTTAAGTTTATGGTTTGTGAAAAAATAATTCTGGAATTAGCCTGATCAGGACCTTTTAGAAAAAGAAGTTCATAATATTCACCGTTGGCCCAGGCTTCCACCATATTGTCGTAATACTTGCTCCCAGGGTTACCTGATTGACCTCCGGGATAATGTCCCCAGGCTTTTACACCTTCCGGATCAAGCTCAACAATGATCCGCTGGCTGGGGCCGTGATTTGTTCCGGTAGCATTCACCACATCTCCGCCACTTCCACCGGTATTAATATTATAATAACCAAGAGGTTTTATCCTAAGTTGATGGCCCACAAACGTAGCTTTATATCCTCCCCACGTAATTTCCCCGTTTAATTTCAATGTTGCCACTTCTTTCATCATTTCCCTGAAAGACATTATGATCAGGTCTTTTGCAGTTTCTATCGTTTCAGTATTCTTATTGTCAAAAAACTCATGATCCGGGAATTGCTTCAATAATTTAATGGTGGCATTATTGGTTGGGTAGACCAATGAAATATCGTTTTCGTTAGAGCTCTTTATTTCATCCCAGATGCCTGAAAACAACCTTGAAAACCAGATATCATAGTAAACAGCTTCTTTGGAATCTTTGTCAAAGAAATAATCCCAGCTCTCTAATTGCTTAATAACATCCATTTCCATCGCAGAAAGATCAGTACCATGTAAATTTTCAAGCATAAGGGGCAAACTCTCGGCAGCTTTGGTGCCGAAATTATCATAATGAAGCTTTTTCAAATCGTCGGTTGTGACATTATCATCCGCACGCAATACATTGTTTATCCGTCTGTTGCGATATGACTCAAAAGATCGTGCAGTGAAATAATAAGGATATGTAGAATCAGCCGGGTGTTGATTGGCGGAGGAAACAAATCCTCTTTCCGGATTTTTCCAGAATGCATTTTGTTCATTTGGAATAAATTGAGTCCAGTTATTAAAGGAATGAGTGCCATCTTTGAGGAATTTACCTTCCTCAAAATTATTTAACGGATACTTACCTTGCACCTTGTGTGCTATTTCACCTTTTACAGAAGCAAACACTATATTTTGAGCTGGTGAGGAGAAATAATTAAGCGCATTCATGTAATCATCAAAATTCTTTGCCTTGTTGATGGTATAGAACATTTGAAAGGCATCTGATGGATCGTGATCAATCCAGCGACGGGCATATCCATCTTTTTGTGATTCAGCGCGGTAACTCTGATCATACATAACGGGCCCGAAAACAGTGTAAACTACCGTATCATAAAATGATTCTTTACCTCTGATTTTGATCTCTTCGATCACTTTTTGCGTTGCCACATATTCACCATCCAACAAATATTTGTCTCGTTTTTCGTTTTCATATTCGATTTTATACCAGTCTACCAGATCCCGTTGGGCATTGGTAAATCCCCATGCTATGGAATCTGTAAATCCAGTGATGACCATGGGGATACCAGGTAAACTGTGTCCGAATACATTAAGCTCTTTACAGAAAAGCTGATTGTAAAACCACAATGAAGGCATGTACAGACTGAGATGCATATCATTGCACAGCATGGCATGGCCAGTAGCAGATTTTGATGGCCCTATTGCCCAGTTATTGCTTCCATTATTTGGATTTGGTCCCGGTAATGGCTGATAGGCGACTAATTCATTTACTTCTAAAATCTGTTGATGTTTGACAATTGGAGTGAAGTCCCAGGAATTAATACGTTCCACCACAGGATCGGTATAATTATCTACATCCGGGTAAATCAGGTCTAACAATTCCTTGCCATAAATCGATTTGAAATTTGTATTCTCAAGATCTTTTTCATGAGAATTCAACATGTCTGACATATACTTATACAATAATCCTGATTTATATGCAGACCATGGTTCAGGTGCATAATCAAGTAATTTGTATTCGATCGGGTAGGAGGCATAGGAAAGTTGGCTAATGAAGGCATTTACTCCCTGGGCATATAATTCAATGACGTGTTTTGATTTTTGGTCCAGATTGTTCACGAAGTTTTTGGCGCCAAAGGTCATGCCTTTTCGCCGCTGTCCACGATCCATATCCAGGGTAATTTCTCCGACAATTTCTGATAGTCGACCTGCCGCCGCATGGGTTTGCAATTCCATTTGGAACAATCGGTGATAGGCATGGACATACCCGACAGCGATGTAGAGATCCTCTTCACCTTCGGTAAAAATATGCGGGACCAGCATATCATCGTACGCTACTTTTACAGGTTCCTTTAATCCATCAATTGAAAAAGTCTCGGGAATACCAATTCCGGAAACTGCATTAGCCCAAAAACCATTCACCGGATCTAAAAATTTACCTAATGGAGGCAAAGGACCAATTTTCATGTTGAACATGATGACTAAAAATAGGGTGATGATGAGGGAGATTAAAAAGCGGACAAATTTCATATGTTACGGCGTTCAAAAATTATTCGATTTAAATATACAAATTTATAATGGCTACAAAATTTTAAAACTGAATTCTAAATCATGAAAATGTCTTTTCATTTAACTATATTAAACCTGCAACTAAATTATTGAAGATGGAAAACAATCGAAGGTCCTTTATCAAGAAAAGTGTATTAGGTTCACTTGGAATTACAATTTTACCATCACTCTGCAATCGTGTTGCTGCAAGTGATCGATTAAGAGTGGCACATATTGGCCTGGGCGGGATGGGAAATAACCATATGAACTGGTTTGCCAATCTTCCGGAAGTGGATATAGTTGCGCTTTGCGATCTGGATGAAATTCATTTAAATGATACACTTAAGAAGCTTAAAGAGCTAAAGCCAGATTCCAAAGCAAAAGGATATAGTGATTTCAGGCATATTCTGGATCGAAATGATGTGGACGCCATAACCTGTGCTACGCCTGACCATTGGCATGCCCAGATAGCAACATTAGCCTTCCAGACCGGAAAAGATGTGTATGGTGAAAAGCCACTTTCATATGATGTCCGAGAAGGGCAAATGATGGTGGAGAATATGAAAAAATACAACCGCGTTTTCCAACTCGGGACACAGATCCATGCCGGGGACAATTACCATCGGGTGGTTGAAATCATCCAGTCGGGTGCAATAGGTAAGGTTCACACCGTTCGATTGTGGAAGAATAGCTTTTCTCCTGTATTGAAAGCTACACCCAATCCGGTTTTACCCAAAACTCTTGATTGGGATATGTGGCTTGGCATTGCTCCAATGGTAGATTATGAACCAAATCGTTGTCATTTAACGTATCGCTACTTTCTCGATTATTCAGGTGGTGTATTTGCTGACTTCTGGTGTCATATTGCAGATATTGTCTGGTGGGCAATAAATCCCACAGGTTTAAAAACTATTGAAGCGAAAGGTAAAGAACCAAAAGGGATTGGAGACGCACCAAAATGGGTGGATGCCAATTTTGAATTTGATGGCTTGAATGTTTTTTGGACCACTAAGCCGCCGAAAGTGCCTGGAGCAAAGGAACGTGGCATCGGGGCTTATTTTGAAGGGGATAAAGGGACCTTAATATGTGATTATGAAACAAGATCGATAACCATAAATGGCCAAACCATGGATGATATTCCTGGTATCCCGAAATCAATTCCAAGATCTGCAGGACATCAACAGAATTTTGTCGACGCTGTAAAATCAAGAATCCAACCAGAATCGAACCTGGAATACGCACGTAAGATGACCTTACCGATGCATCTGGCGCTGATCTCCTGGAGATTAGGCAGAAAACTAAATTGGGACGAGAATACTGAAACTTTTATCAATGACAATGAGGCTAATAGCATGCTTTCGCGAACACCTAGGGAAAAATGGAAATTAGTATAATATGCAAGAATAAGTTTAAATTATATTGTTAATCGGATTACCAATCTCCAAGATCAAAATCGAAATCGCCATCATCGAATACACCGTCAAACCAGCTTTTTGAGTCATCACTGTCTATCAGGGTATCCATGCCATCCATATCTTCAAATCCACCTGCATCGACATTGGCTTGATCTAAATTATCCATTCTGGTATCAAAATCTTCATTATAATCGAGTATGGAATTATCCGTCGCATCGAATCCCTCAGTACCCACACTTGATATCAAATCTCCATCATCAGAGACCAGGTCGACATCACTTATATGCATGTGGTGATCATAACTGAGTTCGGACCAGAGCCATCCGTAAAGTAGCAAATCACCGAATCCAAAATATCCATATGGCATTCCATTGTGCTGTGGTTCAACCGGTTGCTGAGGCTCTTTCTTTCTGCTTTTTTGGATGACCATTCGCGTATGAATATCCATTTTGATATCATCAACCCGCATATGCTTCATTGTTTCAAAACGTAAACTTTCAAGAAATTGCTCAAAAGCCAGTTTTTTAGTAGTAATGAACGTATCGTAAGATTCCTGATCTCGAAAATAGGTTTTCATCCTGGCTCTTAGCTCATCTTTTGATTCTCCTGGTTTCAGGTTGAATTCTTTTAACAATGCGCTAATGACAATTTCTATCGGATATTCATGTTCTTTATGACTTTTATTTACACTTATTTCCATCAGGTATTTATAGGTATCATCTTCATGCTCCAACACCATCCATATGGTCTTAAAATGAGTGGACATGGATTCATCAATTTCTATCTCATATTTGTCCAGTGCATACTTTAGATCATTCTTTTCTCCCGTTTTGTCATAATAAATATCAATATCATCATGGGTCAGCCTGATGATGTTGGTAATCCCATTTGCCTCTAATGATCCATGAATTTGCTGGAGAATGTTCAATGCCTTAAATGTCTCAACTTCCTGCTTATCTGCAACCTGACCTCCGGTGAGGTTAAATAATAATTTCCTGAATCCTGATTCTGGTGAGACATTTTCAATTTTGGCAAGTTGGGCTGGATCAACAGCTAATTTTCCTTTGAAATACATACCCTTCAGTTTAGAAATAATTATGGCTTATCTATCTTATAATACATGACATTAAAGGTCTTTGGTTCAAATATTTGATGAGCGGTAAAAAAATAGAAAAAAAAATTTTGTGTTGAATAAGGGTAATCCCCAGGTCAATTGTCGAGTGGTTGAATATTAACAAAAGTAATTTCAATATGCGACTACAACACAAATTTTTTATGGCTATTAT
>Ga0209536_100008454_pt1 | contig 15431 bp, 12 predicted proteins | sample DeeMarSeWOR28_12_FD_187461 | JGI IMG/M metagenome (GOLD analysis project Ga0209536, IMG submission 187461) | Marine sediment microbial communities from White Oak River estuary, North Carolina - WOR-2-8_12 (SPAdes) (version 2) | ecosystem: Environmental > Aquatic > Marine > Intertidal zone >...
TGTTTGAGCCAGAATCTTTCCTGCATTTCTCAACGTGGTTACTAAAACCACGGATATCAAAAGACTTACCGCAGATTGGGCAGAGAATCTTTCTGGAGTTGTTGCGATTCATGAGAATATAATACTTCTATACAATTTATACACACTGATTATACACACTGAAAATATCACGCTAATTGTTTATATCTGTTATTTCAGCTTTAAAAAGTGGTACCCCTGGTGCGACTCGAACGCACGACAAACGGTTTAGGAAGTAGTACTGCGGTTTGACCACGAAAGCCAGTAAATTCGCGCCTGAGAGACGATATAGTTTGGCACTTTTTTCTTCAGAATAGCGTGTCAACCTCCTGGCCAATTACGAGAGAATTATAGAAATAATTCGGAATTAATTCAACCATTAACAGCGAAAAAAAGGCTTGTAAAAAATGATACAGAAGACTTAGTTAGCCTCGCTTAGTTAGGGGGTTTATATTAAGTCTGTATTTAATGTGAATGTCTCGTAGCATATGCGTCGGCATCGAATTTGCGCCTCAATCCTTCAAAACTCATAAACCGGACGTTCCCGAATATGGGCCTTGTTACCCACGGCCTATCGTGTTTCCCGAAGCACCACGCCACACCAGCAAACCCGTTAGGGTCCCTTCCATCAAGTTCATATTTGTTGTTTAGGTAAAGCGCTGTCTGGAAAGCTTTTTCAGGTTCGGTACTCCACTCAAGGATTTTCTTGCCCCAATACATTCGCATATAACCGTGCATCTTCCCGGTGTTCACCATTTCTTTTTGAGCAGCATTCCAATAGTAGTCGTGGGTAACTGCATTTTCCAGATCTTGCAGCGAATATATATAGGCACGATTATCATTTTTATGCTCTAGAAGCGTTTTCTTAGCCCACGCAGGAATCCCTTCAAACGAATCATATTTTTGATTGTAGTAGACATAGTTGATCGACAATTCTCTTCTTACAATGAGCTCTTCCAAATAAGCGTCCTTTGCACCGTTACCTGATTTCATCACTTCAAGGGCGATTTCAAGTGGTGAAACCTGCCCGAAATGGAGATAAGGGCTCATATTGGAAAGGCCATCTTCATTTGGATCATTTCGCAAATAACCATAACTGCCTAGTTTCTCACTAATGAACTCCCTAAGCCGTTTTTTCGCTTCTGAAGTACCTCCATGGAAACTGGCGACAGGTTTGACGGAGTGGTCAATATTCAGTGCTGATACGACTTTAGTTGTGTCTGAAATATCATGACTTTCAAATTCAAGCCGTGATGAATCAATTCTTGGCGTTTCCTCTGATAAAGGAACGAGATATTTATATAGCATACGTACGATTTTACGTCTTAACGTGGCCGCAGAATATTCCTCCTTATTTGAAGCTATCTCTATAGGAACCACAACATCACTCTCTACCTGTAATAATGGGCAATCAATACGTTCAGCAACATATTTGCGCCATCGCTTCTGTATTTTCAGATAGCCCCGGTCGCACACGACAATCGACGCATTCTTGGCAAACTTCACAGTTCCTATCTCTGGAGAAACTTGTTCGATTACACAACCTATGCCTCTTGAATTAAAAGCTTGCTGGACTTCTTTCAAACCCTCAATCATGAAAAAATAATGTCGTTCATTTGCTTCGGGAAACTCATCAGTAAGACCAAAATAGACTATGAGAGGCAGCTTCCTCTGGTTCGCCTGTTCTATAGCAAATTCTAGTGCGTGATTATATTCTACACGCTGGGATGCCTGCATCCAGTAAAGGACATGCTTCCCTTCAGACGGATACTTTCTATTGAGTGGCTTAATTCTTGTCTCATCAATCATTTATAAACCAACAAGTATTATTATGTAGTTATAGTATAATAATTGTACTAGCCTTGCTAGTTTGAGGCATTCCAGGACGAGTAATAAAATAATTGATGAGCTGTTTCATAGTTTTGGAAGTCAATAGATAACAATGACCCAGGCCGAGAAGTTGTTAGAAGAAGTATTAAATACGCAATACTTCGCCGTGTTAAATACACTGGGTGAGGGCTTGCCTTATAGTAACCTGGTTTCTTTCGCCGTAACTGAAGATCTGAGATCACTGGTCTTTGTTACCAACCGGAATACCCGTAAATATAGAAACATAAAGGAAAATGGAAGTATTTCATTGTTGATTGACAATAGAACGAACCAACCTTCCGATGTTTCGCGTGCAATTGCGATAACGGCAATCGGAACTTCCTGTGAAGAAATAGCGAATAAAGACCGCCTTCAAGATATTTTTCTTTCTAGACATCCGCATCTGAAACAATTTGTAAATGCCGCAGACAATGCCATCATGCTGGTGACTGTACATGAATACATCATAGCCGGCTTCGATAAGACACAGCGCATTGTTATTACTTAATAGTATTCACCTAATTTTCTGCCAGTATTCATAATACTGATACATATCCTACGCCTGATTTGACAGATGATAGAGATACAAAGTTATACTAAACATAATTAAAGGATGTGGGCAACATAATCTTAGAATATACGAGGCGATTAAGAAATCTCGGACATAAAGGTTGTCCATCGATTTCTTGAATGAAAAACCGTCGTAATGGCGAAAGATTAAGGTTCTAATATGGGGAGGCAAGGAAATGCAATTATCTTCTCTAAATAAATCCACAAGTGTGATTGCTCTTGGTGCTTTTCTCAATACCGAAATCGAAGAACCTCTTTTTACGCATCTTAGAGAGGTTTTACAAAGTGAAAAAGACAGAGTTATTCTGGATTTTCGTCCAGTAGATCACATGAACAGCGCCGGTGTTAGCGCTCTGGTTAAACTCGCTGCTATGGCAAAGCAGAATAGAGTAAAACTCTTTGCATACGGGCTCAATAAGCGCTATGGGGAGATACTGGCTTTGACCGGTCTGTATGAAGGTATTCAGGTACTTGACAGTGTGCATGAAGTAGCAGAGCCGCTGTCCCGGGCCAATCTTGCCGAGCTCGAGAAGATGGATTTCAAAGCGGGTAAGCAATCTGATGCTGGCTGGGCACCGGAGGTGCCCAGGATCAAGGTTACGGAGAAACCTGAAGGCGCCTTTTCTAAAAATATGGACGGGCGCAGGATCATCGGTCAGTTTCAGGGATTTGGCCCGATGTGGGAGAAAACCTATTGGCTTAATACTAAAAAGGCAGGGATAAAGAAGGAAGATATAGTTCTTGCTATGCAGGAACACTTCGTAGAGTTTCAGCCATCGAAAAACTCATTCTATCCGACAAACAAGGGGATTGCTCCGGGGGAGATAATATTTATTGATTCTAGGACCCCAGGCGGCATCGTCAGTACCGGCGTCATGGTATTGTACGTTGATGACAGAAGTTTTACCTTTATCACCCCACAGGGCCACCCGGAAGCTGGTTGGGTTACCTTTAGCATCGATGAGCGGGAAGATTCGATTTATGTTCAGATACAAGGGCTCGCTCGTGCATCCGATCCCTTTTTCGAGATCGCCTTTAAAATCGCCGGCTCGAAGTTTCAGGAGACCATTTGGAAACATGTATTATCATCACTAGCTAAATATCTAGGTGTTGAAGAAAATGTACAGATGAAGAAGTACTGTATCGCCACTGATTTGCAATGGAGTAAAGTAAAAAACATATGGTATAACTCACAGATAAGGTCATTACCTCTGAATATAACGACTTTATTTAAACGGAGCCGTTGAATTGGCCAGGGATAAAAAAGAAGCAATCGTGGTCGGCTCGGGTCCCAACGGTCTGGCAGCAGCCATCACCCTGGCGCAGGCTGGTCTAGAGGTAACCGTTTATGAGAAGCACGAGATAATCGGTGGAGGCTGCCGTTCCCTGGAGTTGATACAAAAGGGGTATATCCACGACGTGTGCTCCACGGTTCATCTACAGGCAAAACTGTCACCATTTTTCCGAAAATTGCCACTGGAAGAGTTCGGACTGAGGTGGGTTACACCCACCTTTGCCCTAGCCAACCCCTTTGATGATGGCACGGCGGCAGTTGTATCCCAGTCTATGCCTGAGACGATAGCAACATTGGATGGTATCGATGGGAAGACGTATGCAAAACTAATGTCCCCGCTAGTGAATAAATCACAAGAACTTATGGATGAAATCATGCGATTCCCTAGTATACCCTGGCACCACCCGTTCATAATGTTGAATTTTGGTAGAAGAGCTTTGACTTCTACTACCAAGCTTGCCCGAAGCCTTTTTAGAGGAAAGCGGGCTAGAGCATTGATTGCTGGTATGGGAGCTCATTCAGGGATGGATCTTGATCAGAGAGGCAGTTTCGCGTCAGGTTTTTTAATGAGTATAACGGCTCACGCTGACGGCTGGCCCTTCCCAGAGGGTGGCTCACAAAAAACTGTCAACGCCTTAGCAGGTTATCTAACCAAATTAGGTGGCAAAATCATTACCGGCTATGAAGTCAAATGCCTGGAGCAGTTGCCGCCGCACGACGTGGTCTTGCTGGATATAACCCCCCGGCAATTCCTTCAAATGGCTGAAAACAGACTACCCTACGCTTATGCCAACAAGATGAGTCAATATAAATACGGATGCGGCGCGTTCAAGTGCGATTGGATTTTAAGTGGACCTGTTCCCTGGAAAGCCGAAGAATGTTTTAAGGCTAACACCGTACATATTGGTGGTTATCTTGAAGAAATAGCCGCCGCAGAAAGAGAGGTAAGCCAGCAGAAGCACCCGGAGAACCCTTTTGTTATTCTAACCCAGCCGAGCCTCTTCGACCATACTCGAGCAAGCGGCGAAGGACATATCGTTTACGGGTACTGCCACGTACCTAATGGTTCTACTGTTGATATGACGGAGCGAATCGAATCCCAGATAGAGCGTTTTGCTCCTGGCTTTAGGGATATGATAATCGGCCGGCATACTATGTCCACTGCGGACTTAGAGAGATATAATCCCAACTGTATAGGGGGGGATTTTCTGGGCGGGGCACAAAGCCTAAAGAAATTGATTCTGCCCCTATTATCCTATGAAACACCAATTGAAAATACTTTCCTTTGTTCCAGTTCGACACCCCCGAGTCCTGGCGTCCACGGTATGTGTGGTTTTCGTGCAGCACAGACGGCAATAAAAAAACTAATGACCTCTCACTAATCGTCGTACCATTATCTCAAATCCTGTAGCATAGCTTTTCAAGAATAATGCCAAGATTGTAATACTGAATAGGTTATAGAAATCGAATATGTTAGCTGCAGTAACCGGTGCTGCTGGACATCTGGGAGCGAATCTGGTCCGTTCTCTAATAAATAGAGACTGGCAAGTTAGAGCTGTTGTCCATCATGAAGTGAAAGCTCTTGAGGGACTGAATATTGAAAACGTGCCAGGAGAGGTCCTTGAGGAGGAATCTCTTAGGAGAGCTTTTGAAGGTGTTGACGTAGTCTTTCATCTTGCAGGACGAATATCGATTGTGAGTTGGGACCGTAAGGAGGTCGAAGCTGTCAATATTGAGGGTGTGCGCAATGTAGTTAACGCTTGTAAAGCCACCGGGGTAAACCGACTAGTTCATACCAGTTCTTTCCATGCTCATAAACAGGAACCACTTGATGAACTACTTAACGAATCACGCCCGCTTATAGAGTCACATAATTACCCTGCTTATAATTACTCCAAAGCTGAAGGAGAAAGAATCGTACGGGCAGCAATCGAACAGGGTCTTGATGCAGTTATCATAAATCCGGGAGGCATGCTGGGCCCCAATGATTTTAAACCTTCTCACTTCGGTTCAACATTATTATCAATAGCAAAGGGTGAACTGCCAGCCCTGGTCAATGCTGGATTGTGCTGGGTAGATATTCGGGATGTTGCTGAGGGCATGATAACTGCCTGTGAACATGCTGAAGCCGGGTCAAAGTACATATTGAGCGGTAACTGGGTATCACTGGTAAATATAGGTCAACTAGTAGCCACAATAGTCGGGATCGAACCACCTTCAGTAATATTACCTATGTGGATAGCCAAATCCAGTGCGCCTTTGGCAGCATTCCTCGACCTAATAAGAGGTAAGCGTCCCTTGTTTACTCCAATAGCCATTAAAGAACTGGAAAGCAATCCAAATATTAGTTATGCTAAAGCCAATAGAGAACTGGGCTATGAACCCCGACCATTGGAGCAAACCTTGTCTGACACCGTTGACTGGTTCCAACGAAACGGATTTCTGACTACATGATATTGATAAAATAATGGATGCTATTTTATTTCGTTACGTATTAATTATCTGGATTACAATCGCGATTATCGTGTTCATTTCCCTATTTTGTATAGCTGCTCCATACGGGCGCTATTTCAGACGTAGCTTTGGGCCATCTGTTAATGGAAAGCTCGGCTGGATGCTTATGGAAGCACCTGCTCTACTGATATTTGCTGCCTTTTTTATTGCAAATATTGGAATGGCAACTGTCGTACAGATCACTTTCCTCACTATGTGGACAACTCACTACCTAGATAGATCATTTATCTATCCAATCAAACTCAGGATTTCTTCAAAGCCATTACCACTAATCGTATTAGTAACCGGTTTTGGATTTAACGTAATGAACGCCTACCTGAACAGTAAATACATTATTGCTAATGCACCAAAATACTCCGAAATCTGGCTATATGACGCACGCTTCGGCGCCGGCCTCGCCCTTTTTGCATTGGGCTTTGCTATGAATCGCCATTCTGATTACATATTGTATCGTATTAGAAAAACGTTAAGACAAGAATATAATATCCCGCAGGGAGGTCTATACCGATGGGTATCCAGCCCAAATTACTTCGGGGAGATTACCATGTGGTCAGGTTGGGCTATTAGTACGTGGTCGCCAGTAGCCGCCGCATTTTGTTTGTGGACAGTCGCTAATCTAATACCACGGGCAAGGTCACATCATCAATGGTACCAGCAGAATTTCACAGATTATCCAAGTGAGAGACGTGCCATCATACCCTGGATTTGGTAGTCGGCAATTCATATATATTAGTAGTAGATATATCATCCTAAACCAAGTATTATTTCAAAGGAGTTGTTAAGATGGGATTTGGTAAAACACTGGTATTGTATTTTGCCACACTGACCGTATTTTTCGTCATAGATCTGATATGGCTACGCCTGATGAATTCCCGTTTTTATAAGCCACAATTAGCTGAATTGATGAGCGACAAAGTAAATTGGCTCCCAGCTGTATTGTTTTATTTGCTTTTTATAGTCAGTGTGCTTTTATTAGTTGTTCTGCCTGCTGTTGATCATGAATCGTGGATCCGTGCGATGTTGCTTGGAGGACTCCTTGGGATGGTAGCTTATGCTACCTATGATCTCAGCAATCTTGCCACCATCAAGAATTGGCCATTCGTGGTAACAATAGTTGACATTTTATGGGGAACCATTTTGTCGGCCATCGTCGCCATGACAAGTTATTTTATAGCCAGGGCATTGAGTTAAAAAAAGGATTTCAATTTTCTTCTTATACAAAGGAGCAAAAACCCAGAATTTTACCCGTACTTCGAATGAGAAAAAGCAAACGGTATTGCATGAACGGTCTCGCGTTGAAATTCGTATTCGAGGGTTAATAATGAAAGATATGACCTCATTCGAATCTGTCACTCTAGCGGGTGGTTGTTTCTGGTGTATAGAAGCGGTTTTCAAAGAAGTTGATGGCGTTGCTAGTGTTATTTCCGGCTACACCGGTGGCACCACTGTTAATCCGACATATGAGCAGATCTGTACCGGTAAAACCGGCCATGCCGAGGCGGTTCAGGTGAGTTTTAACCCTTCCAAGATCTCTTATCGTGAAATCTTGGAGATTTTCTTCTCTATCCATGACCCAACGACATTGAACCGTCAGGGTGCGGATGTGGGTACACAATATCGTTCAGCAGTCTTCTACCATAATGAGGAGCAAAAAGCCATTGCTGAAGCACTCATCAGAGAATTTGAAAAATCCCATCTATGGAACAAACCTATTGTCACTCAGGTCGTAGCGCTGGACAAGTTCTATCCTGCAGAAGACTATCACCAAGGATACTTCTCCAAAAATCCGGGACAAGGATACTGCCAGATGATAATTTCTCCAAAAGTGAATGAGTTCCGCCAGCAGTGGACAGAGCATCTTAGAAGATGATCATTGTTGGAGGCAGAAATGAGAAAACTAATTCGATTAACTAATACTAATGACCTGACCGAAGGAAGTATCAAGAGGTTTCAAGGTGAAGGCATGGATATACTGCTAGCCAGAATTGAAGGAAAATACTATGCTGCCCAGAACAAATGCCCTCATTTCGGTGGAGATCTTTCTAAAGGAAAATTGGAGGGAACCGTCATCACCTGTCCTCGACACGGCTCTCAGTTCGATCTGACTGATGGTAGCGTGGTGCGCTGGCTCAAGGATGCCGGACTCATTTCAACCATTGGTAAGAAGCTCAAATCACCACAAAAGCTGACTACCTACAATATAAGGGTCGATGGGCAAGATATCATGGTGGAAACCTGAACCACATGTTAGGTTTATCCGAGAGGGGAACGAAAAGAGTTCAACGGGAAACCTACCTCTGAGATGTCCAACTTCAGAAACCCAAACTTCAAACGGCTTGGTCTGGAGCGGGATAAACTTGACTATAGTGAACAGATCGATTTAATGTCAAAATTACCAAGAATTGTCCGCAGGCCTATGGTTCGCATCGGCCATACTGTATACTATAGCGCTGATAAGTCTTTTCTGGAGGGTTTAGCAGGTTAATTAGTATGAAGCGGTTGAATCCGGAGAAACTCTATGTGACGTACCTAGCCGCCACTGCTCCTGAGAGTCTCGTGTTACCCAGGCGTTATACGCTGACTCACTCTGATATTTCAGGTAAGCTCTTTCTCTCCATCGGTAGTGATTATGATACACGGAGGATTTCCAAGTTCTATACCAGACTGATGAGGGATGAAGTATTGGCAGAATTAATCAATGAAGGAGAAGGAGCCATCTTCAGGGTGTACTGTCACGTCAGTGGAGGATTTGTTTTAGGTAGGGCTAAGTGGCGATCTTATAGCTTCCAATCCGAACTACCGCTCGTGTTGGAAGCTATAAGATACGGTGATAGGACAGTTTTTGCATACAACCCAGAACTCGACAACAGTCCGATACTTATAAACTTCCATTCTACTGATGGCAGGTTTGATAAGGCCGAATATTGGGGCACCATGCTCAAATACAAATGAGGTAATAGAGTAATAATTTGTTGCGTGGCAATATATTTCTTTCGTACATTAACTAGTAATATGATTGTAGAATAAACTAATCCAGTATAGAATGAAGATCTACTGACTACATGGCGAATAAATAATTATCAGGGTCACGGCTAGCCTTATGGTGTATGAAGTATTACCTGATAATCTATTCGGAATCCAAACATTCCTGCTTGGTTTATCCTGCTATATTTATGGTTCAATCCCTTTTGCCTATCTGTTTACATATCTATTTACAAGGGAAAAACTAACCGAAAAAGGGACCGGTAACATAGGTGTCGCCAATACATTCGGTGTTGCCGGATTAAAAGCTGGTTTACTTACTGTTGCTGGCGAGTCAACTAAGGTAGTAGCCCCAATCGCTTTGTCACATTATTATTACGATGGATCAGTGGCAATTTCATTAGTATTCATTTTCATCAGTATTATAGGCACCGGTTACTCTATTTTTCTTAAAGGTAAAGGAGGACAGGGCACCACGATTCTCCTTTGGGCATTGCTACTTCTTTCCCCTTACACTTTCCTTCTATATAGCGGTGTTTTCATACTAACTTTCATAACCCTAAAAAGGCGTTATTACGCCACTATTTTAGGATATACCTTATTACCAGCTGAGATATTTTTAATTGAGCGTGATGTATCCTTTGTTATATTTGGTGGGCTCTCAGCACTATACTACAGCTTGAGATATAGACCACAAAAAAGTGATTACGCTTTTTATAGTAGAAACATGAGGCTATTAAAATTCATAGAACAGCGTTTCATGAAAAAGAATAGGCTTCTGGTTGATATTAGCCAAGCTGGGAATTCATCTTGGGTGGGGCAAAAGGCCAGGGGTCTGTGGTACCTGAAAAAAATCGGAGCCAAGATTCCTAAAACTTACGTCTGTACTTTTTATGCTTACGATGAGTACATGAGTGGAAACCAAGATATTCTGAAGGAACTCGAAACAGAATTGGAGAAGATAATTGATATCGGAAAGAGCTACGGTATCCGTTCTTCAGCAAATCTTGAAGATCATACCGACCATTCATTCGCTGGGCAATTCGATAGTTATCTGCATGTCAAATCTATGGATAGAGTGTTAGAAGCTATAGTGAGTATATGGAAATCCGTCAAAGGGGAACGTGTAAAACCATACCTGGAACAGTTGAGTATACCTAAACGCGATTTAATGATGGCAGTAATTATTCAGGAGATGGTTAATACTGAATTTTCGGGAGTTGTTTTTACTAGGAATCCGGTAAATGGTCTTGATGAAGTTATAATTGAAGCGGTAGCCGGCACTAGTATCTCAATACTGCAGGAAGGGAATACACCGAATAGGTGGGTATACAAGTGGGGTAATTTGATAGAGGAACCTCAGAATGGAGGGCTATCTCCTGTCGTTATAAACGAAATAGTATCGCATTCGAATAGAATATCCAGGAAGTATGGAGCACCTGTTGATCTTGAGTGGGCCTATGATGGAAGACAGATTTACTGGTTACAGCTCAGGGAAATAACAACAATCAAAGGTACAAACATCTATTCAAACCGAATAGCAAAAGGATTTATGCCAGGGATTATCAAACCTCTTGTATGGTCTGTGAATATTCCAGTTGTAAATACCTCATGGAAACGGCTCTTCATTGAATTAATAGGCAGTCAAGCTAGATCAATTAATATTCACAGTCTGACAAAGAGCTTTTATTACCGGGCGTATTTCAATATGGGCATTATCGGAGATATATTCGAACTCCTTGGTATGCCCAGAGAACTGATTGAGATACTGCTTGGTTACAAAGATGTGGGTAAAGAAAGACCAAAATTCAAACCCGGATTAAGGACCACTAAATATATCCCAAGGATATTAGTGTTCGTTCTCAGTAAACTGTTTTTATCAAGGAAGTTAGAATGGCTTTTAATAGCAAGAAGGACTGAATACGAAAAATTTGCCAGCGCCAATCTAGATGTCTTTGGTGAATCCGATACTATTAAATCCATTGATAACCTATGTAGAATTAATGAAGATACATCTTACTATGTTATCATTTCACAACTTTTAATGGGATTACACAATGCTGTTCTAGGTCGGCTTATTGCTAGAAACAAGATTGCACTTGATGATGTAGATTTTTCGCAGGTTAAAGAGGTACTTAAAGATATTGATCCTATTCAAGAACTAGAACACCTGCACAGTATTTACTGCAACCTGCCTGGGGAAATAAAAGATGTCATTAGTAAATTAGGCTATCGCGGCTTATCCGGATTAAATGGAATAAATAGTTACTATATCTACGTTAATAATTTTCTGTCTAGATTTGGACACCTCAGCGACAGCGGCAATGACTTTTCCAAGCCACATTGGAGAGAGAATCCAGAACTCGTAATCCAGATGATAATCAATTACGGTCAAACAGACCATCAGGGAAGAACTTCTAAGAATGAGGAGCTGAGACAAAGGAATCTGGTTAAACCTGGTGGGATATTCACTAGCTTCTTCTATAGAAATGAAGTGCGTTTCCGTATATACCGCGAGAAAGTAAATTTCCTTTACGTTTATGGATACGGTTTGTTTAGACCATATTTTCTACATTTGGCAGAGCTTTTTAAGTTTAAGGGATATATATATGATACAAGTGATATCTTTTATCTTAATTATGAAGAGATAAAGAATATCGTGGATCTAGCAATGATGCCAACAGAATATATGACAAACATAGAGCAAAGAAAGCAACAGGCACTTCAGTGGCAGGAAATTGACCTTCCTGAAATAATCATTGGAGATGAGGTTCCACCTCCGTTGACAACAAACCAAGCAGTGCCCGTGTTAAAGGGAGTAGCCGCGTCAAAAGGGAGTTGCCAAGGAAGGGCAAGAAAAGTAAGAGGCCTAGATGATTTTCCTAGTGTCAAGGATGGTGATATTCTGGTTATACCACACTCTGATATTAGCTGGACACCGATTTTCTCTAAGGCGAAAGCAGTAATTTCAGAGTCAGGGGGAATTCTATCGCATTGTGCAATTGTAGCCAGGGAATATAAAATTCCAGCTGTAGTGTCAGTATCAAAAGCTCTACAGATTGCAGACGATACACTCGTAGTCGTAGACGGTTATAAGGGAGAAGTTGTAATACTTAATGAGGACGAACACTCCGAACAACATGACAAAATAGTAAATAGTTAATCAACTTAGACAGAGATCATTACTTCCAACTACCCATTTATTGATATATAGACACAGCAAATAGCGTCAAATACTCGTACAGATGGCTGGACTAACATATCAATGTCAGTATAGATTCGTATAGAAAGAGGCTCCTTTCGAAAATACAAAAAATTGTACAATCCCGATATTCTAAAAAGTCAGGCATGACTTGACAGTCATTATCGCAAAATGTAGAATTCCCACGCTTATCAACTGTAACATGGAGGCTAAAATGACAACCGAATCAGAACCAAAATCCCAACCGCAGAGGCGTAATCCTATCGAACGCGCTCTTTCTGGCTGGCAACCGGCTAGAGTGGTGATGGCGGCTAACCGGCTCGATTTCTTTACCACTATCGGTGATAACGCTCTAACATCTGAAGAAGTGGCCAGTCACTGTGTATGTAATACCCGATCCACCCGTATGTTGTTAAATGCTTGCGTTGCCCTAGGTGTCTTAGAGAAAGAAGGATCTCTGTATAGAAATACCCCCGAAGGGAAAGTATTGCTAGTACGCGATAAACCCACCTCCATTGCCGATGGTATCGCACATCAGGATGATCTTTGGCCGGCTTGGGGCAAATTACATGAAGCAGTCCGTACTAATCGTAGCGTTTCTGAGCGGTGGGCTCTAGTAGAAGAACCACAAGTTCATAGGAATTTTATCTTGGCGATGCACGATGGCGCAAAAATGGGAGCACCTCTAGTGGCGGAGGCTTTAGATCTCACCGGGCGACAACGACTGTTTGATGCTGGAGGTGGGCCCGGTACTTACTCTATATCTCTAGTTGAGCGCTATGAGGGACTGCAGGCAATCGTTTTCGACTTACCACAGACTGTTGAAATCGCTAAAGAAATTATTGCTGCCTCTGACGTAGCTGACCGCATAACGACGCGTGCCGGTAACTATTTTCAGGATGACTTCGGTCAGGGAAATGATGTTGTATTACTCTCGGCGATTCTTCACTCGATGGGACCGGAACGTAGCAGGTTGCTAATTAAGAAGTCTTATGACTCACTGATACCCGGTGGGTTAGTTGTAGTTAGAGAAGGTTTGCTCGACGATGAAGGCACCTCGCCAGTGGGTGCGGTCCTGTTCTCACTAAATATGCTTGTCAATACTGGTGAAGGGCAATCATACTCAGGCAAGGAGATTATGGATTTGATGGCGTCAGTTGGTTTAACGAAGACGAGCGTGATGCCTTTACCACCAACTGCCCGCAGTTCACTCGTTATTGGAGTAAAACCACAAGAGTAACTAGGTGCTCTAGGTTTCAAATCGAGGGGGAAAGACCAAGTCATATTATTAAATCACACGCCCTCGAAAAGTAGGATTTTAGCTTCAAAAAGTGGTACCCCTGGTGCGACTCGAACGCACGACACGCGGTTTAGGAAGCAGTATTGCGGTTTGACCACGAAAACCAGTCAATTTGTGCCTGAGAAACGGTGTATCTTGGCACTTTTTTCTTCAGAATAGCGTGTCAACCCCCTGGCCAATTACGAGAGAATTATAGAAATAATTCGGAATTAATTCAACCTTTCACAGCGAAAGAACAGACTTGTACATAATGATAAGTGAAACTTAATCGAGCTTGCTATCTAGTTTGGGTGGATCGCATTATTTGTTTAGCGCAGCATTTTGTCAATGCCTGGAGAGAGGGATAAATCCATAAAAATACTTGGACAAATGTCCAAGTATTTATACAATAGTAACTATACAAATTTTTCATAACGATATAATATTATGGGCGTGGTACTCTCCTCAAACCTCATTAAATCTATACGTCTCGCACTGTTGCAATACTCTATTTAGACGTTAATAATTCTTCAAGTATTGACATGCCCGAGCAAATAGCCTATTCTCCAGAAGGCCGGCCTATGAGCATGCCATACTATAAGGCATAGGTTTTGTTATAAGACAAGACGGAGGTATCATTATGCCAACTGAAACTGTCTACGAAGAAAGACCGTGGCTGAAGTTCTACCGTGAAGGGGTTCCGCCCGACGTAGAGATTCCGGATGAGTCTGTCGTGGGTGCATTCGACAAGGCCACGGACAAATGGCAAAACAAAACAGCGCTGGTTTTTTACGGTAATAAGATTAGCTATCGGCAGCTGAGAGATCAGGTGGACAGATTCGCCACTGCTCTAGCTGACCTTGGAATCAAGAAAGGCGACAAGGTCGCTCTCCTCCTGCTCAATTCTCCCCAGTTCATCATTGCTTACTTCGGGGCACTCAAGGCCGGGGCAATCCTGACTCCTATCAGCCCCGTTTATGTTTCCCCGGAAATCAAACACCAGGTAGAAGATAGCGGTGCTAGAACCCTGGTCTGCCAGGATATCCTCTATGACCATGTTGAAAAGGCCAATGTAGAACTGGACGCAGTAATACTAACAGACATCACCGAATATCTGCCCCGTCTAAAGAGAATCCTTGGGAAGAGCATGCTCCGTGCCGTTTACCAGCGAATGTCGGCACCACCGGTTGAGATTTTCGAAAGGGAAGGATTCTATAAATTCCAGGAGCTACTGAAGAAGTATCCACCTAATCCACCGACTATTGAGTTCGAAATCAATAATGACCTGGTGACGCTTCCCTATACCGGCGGCACTACCGGACTGCCTAAGGGTGCCATGATAACCCATAAGAACATCGTGGCAGCAGAACATCTGGGGAATATATTTTCCGGAGATATCTTTGAGCCCGGCAAGGAAGTCGTCATGGCATACCTGCCCTTCTATCACATCTACGGACAGTCCGTTGTCATGCTGGGTGGCATCTCTCAAGGCTATACCCTGGTTATTTTCACCACGCCAGACCTGGATGACATCCTGAACTCGATTGAGAGTGAGAAGGCAACCCTTTTTTACAGTGTTCCCTCTCTATATGAAGCCCTCCGCGACTATGCCCGGACCGACCGTGTCAACTGGAAACGCATCAAGCTCCTGGTCTCCGGAGCGGATGCCCTTCTCGAAGATACTGCTCGGGGATGGGAGAAAC